>CEAM01010082.1_pt1 | contig 77068 bp, 65 predicted proteins | sample 557421 | NCBI WGS metagenome assembly CEAM01 (sample SAMEA3182048, study PRJEB8094) | gut metagenome | biome: human; feature: gut; material: Stool; isolation source: human stools | place: Canada | collected 2012-01-24 | reverse complement strand
TCAGTCAGATAAACCTTTCCCGGGTTCATTTGGAATATACCTCCATAATCAGGTCCATCCACATATTTAGGTGCTAAATGAAAATGCAAATGAGACAATTTATCCGAGTAAGCACCATAATTAATCTTTTCCGGCTGGAAAGCTTTTTGCATGGCACGAGTGACACGCGCTACATCTGCCATAAAAGCATTACGATCTTCATCACTCAATTCATTCAAATCGTTCACATGGTCTTTATAAGAAACAAGACAACGTCCACGGTAGGTTTGTTCCTTAAACAAAAACACACGTGACACACTCAATTGCGCAATCTCAATCATCAGATTATGCAGCGTTTCATTGTTCTGGCAATACAGACATTCTTTCGGATCACTCTTCATGATATTATTATTTTAAGTTTTTATCGTTGCAAAAATAAGTATTCCATTCTTATCCTGCTTGTACTTTTTCGTTTTTTTGATCGACTAATTGGTACACATCCTCTTTTTCGCCTACCACCCAAACAACATCGCCTTCTTCGAGTGGAGCATTTACATCAGGAACCATCAGTGTACCGTCTTCACTTTCAACACCGGCTATCATACAATGATATTTGTCGCGGATACCCGATTCACGAATCGTTTTACCCAGAAAAACAGAATCACTGTCAATGATAAACTGCTTCAAAGCCATCTCGCTCTTTTCATAGACCTCCCAGTCTATCTTCGCTCCGTTTTGCATCGCCTCATTAAACACACTTAATTGTTCATCTGTACCTATCACCTGTATCTTATCCATCGGAAACAGGCGGACAGAACCACCGGGGATATTAATCCTCCTCTTTCCACGAAGAATAGAAGCAACATGAACTCCAAACTTCTTCCCCAGATTCAGCTCCATCAATGTCTTTCCCGCCCAACTGGATTCACCCGGAATTTCCATATCGGCAAGATGCAAATCATGCGACAACAAACGACCGGCATACTCCGGCTTTTTCTCTCCCAGATACTCTGCACGTACATCTCTGGAACGGAGATTCTGAAAGAAACGACGTTCAATCAATATCGATTGCTTCTTCAAACGGCGAGACCATACCATCAACAATACAACAAGTACAGCCACTCCAATAATCAATCCGATAGACGCCTTAAATAATCCGGAAATAACAAAGATAACAAAAAGTGCCGCTATCATAATACGAATCACGATTGTCGATACCAGCGGTGCGCGGTTGGCACGGCTGTCATGCCATAAGGTCATAAACTCAACCGAATGATTTTTCTTCACCATAATGGCACGCAAGAAAGGAGCAATACACAGAATGATAAATACCGCTCCCAACAATGATGCCCAGAAATGAGGCAGATTCTCTTTAAAGAATGGCACGACAAAACGAAAAGAAAGTGCAATAATCGACATACTGACAATTGAATAAACAACTGTTATACGTACCATTGACAAGATTAGCTTCTTCCACAAATTCTCGTGATTCAGAGCTGTTTGCGAACCGGAAGAATAACGCATCATTATTTTTTTCCATGATTCCGGAAGATGAGCATCCACAAAAGTAGAAGCCGGCTCGGCAAAACGAATCATATAAGGAGTCAGGAAAGTAGTAATCACAGAAACCGCTACCACTATCGGATACAGAAAGTCACTCGTTACATGCAAAGAGACTCCCAAAGAAGCAATAATAAACGCAAATTCGCCGATCTGCGTTAAACTAAAGCCGCATTGCATAGCCGTCTTTAAAGGCTTTCCGGAGAGAATAACACCGAATGTACCAAAAACGGCCTGTCCCAAGATAACAGCCAAAGTAATAACTATAATAGGTACGGCATATTCTACAATCATTGCAGGATCCACCATCATACCGACCGATACGAAAAAGATAGCTCCAAAAAGATCCTTTACCGGTTTCACCAGCCGGTCTATGGATTCCGCCTCGATTGTTTCCGCCAGAATAGATCCCATTATAAATGCACCAAATGCAGCAGAAAATCCTGTATGAGCCGCCATCACTACCATACCGAAACAAAGTGCCAACGACACAATAAGCAGAGTCTCCTCTCCCATCAATTTCCGGCAGCGTTTCAAGAATTCAGGAATCAGATAGATACCGACAACAAACCACAGAATAAGGAAAAACAATAATTTCCCGATACTCTCCAACATCTCGGTACCTTCAAAATGTTGGCTTACCGCCATAGTGGAAAGCATCACCATTAATACAATAGCCAAAATATCTTCCAAAATCAAGATACTCAACACAAGTCCGGTGAACTGCTTCTTCCTTAATCCTAAATCATCAAAAGCTTTATAAATAATAGTAGTAGACGACATCGCAATCATACCGCCCAAGAACAGACTGTCCATCCTGTGCCAGCCGAAACCCATGCCGACTCCTATTCCCAACAAAATCATACAAAAGATGATGGTACAGGCAGCAATGATGGCAGAACCACCCACCTTGACAATCTTCTTAAAACTAAATTCCAAACCAAGAGCAAACAGCAAGAAAATAACACCAATATCCGCCCAAGTCTTAATATTGGCAGTATCCATCACTGAAGGAGTATACGGCATATGCGGACTTGCCAGAAATCCGGCAACTACATATCCCAAGACCAGAGGTTGTTTCAACTTCTTAAACAACAAAGTCATAACACCGGCACAAATCAATATAAGTGCGAGGTCAGCTATAAGAGTAGGTAATTGAGACATTATTTTATCGTATTTGATGACAAAATTATATTATTTCTATGGGATAAACAACATATTTACGAATATGTTTTGCAATAACCATCATAAAATAAGTTAGCCCCGGATAGAGTCGTAACTTATCCGGGGCTATACACAATAACAAGCTTATTTTTTACTTTCTAAAAGGCGGTTTCACTACCACAGCTTTCAATTTCCGACCACGCATATCGATACAGATTTCCGTACCCACCTTACTATATTCCGGTTTCACATATCCCATACCGATACCAATCTTACGGGTAGGCGACATCGTACCGGAGGTCACCACTCCCACTTTCTCGCCTTCATCATTCACCAGTTCATAGCCATGACGGGGAATTCCGCGATCAACCATTTCAAAGCCAACCAGTTTACGGGTAACACCTTCCGCTTTCTGTTTTTCCAGCATCGGACGGTTGACAAAATCCTTGCCCTCCACAAACTTAGTGATCCATCCCAATCCGGCTTCTATCGGAGAAGTCGTATCATCCAGATCATTGCCATACAGACAGAAGCCCATTTCCAACCGGAGCGTATCACGGGCACCCAAACCGATAGGTTTAATGCCATACTCTTCACCAGCTTCAAAAATAGCCTTCCATATAGAATCAGCCGCAGACGGATAGAAATAAAGCTCAAAACCTCCCGCACCGGTATAACCCGTATTGGAGATAATCACATTCTCTTCACTTGCAAACGTTCCAACCTTAAATGTATAATAAGGAATAGTAGCAAGATCAATATCCATCAACTTTTGCAGAACCGAAATAGCCTTCGGACCCTGTATAGCAAGTTGAGCTATGTTATCCGACGAATTTTCCAACTCGGCTCCCTCCGTATTGTGAGAAACACACCAGTTCCAGTCTTTTTCCATATTGGAAGCATTCACCACCAACATGTATTTTTCCGGTTCATACTGATAAACCAGCAAATCATCTACAATCCCCCCATCCTCATTCGGAAAACAAGTATATTGTATTTTACCCGGAGCCAGTGCCGCCACATTGTTAGATGTTATTTTCTGCAGAAAGGCCAACGCTTGCGGTCCTTTCACCCAAAATTCTCCCATGTGCGATACATCAAATACACCGACACCTTGACAAACAGTTATGTGTTCATCAATGATACCGGAGTATTCAATAGGCATATTATAACCTGCAAACTCGTGCATTTTAGCACCAAGTGCTATATGTTTCTCTGTAAACGGAGTGGTTTTCATTATTTTAAAGTATTAAGTTTTAAGTATCAGGTATTAAGTATTACCGGAGCTTACCGTCTTTTTATTTGGAAGCCACCAGTTCTGCTATTTTTACGATCACTTTCATTGCTTTCTCCATATTCTGGATAGGCACAAATTCGTAACGACCGTGGAAATTCAGACCACCGGCAAAGATATTCGGACAAGGCAATCCCTTAAAAGAAAGCTGCGCACCATCCGTACCTCCACGAATCGGTTTTACATTCGGTTTCACACCCACGGCTTCCATAGCTGCAAAAGCAGTATCGATGATGTGCATTACCGGTTCTATTTTCTCACGCATATTATAATACTGGTCGCGCAGTTCGAGTGTCGCAGTACCAGCTCCATATTCAGCGTTCATTTGAGCTACCAGACGTTCTATCTCTTTTTTACGGTTCTCAAATTTTGCACGGTCATGATCGCGGATGATATAAGACACAGTGCTTTGCTCCACATCCCCCTGAATACCAATCAAATGATAGAATCCTTCATAGCCGGTCGTATGTTCCGGTCTTTCCTGTGAGGGAAGCATCGTAATAAACTGATTGGCAAGATAGATAGAGTTAATCATCTTATCCTTGGCATATCCCGGATGCACATTACGTCCTTTAAAGGTTATTTTTGCGGCAGCAGCATTAAAGTTCTCAAACTCCAACTCCCCTACTTCACCTCCATCCATCGTATATCCCCATTCACAACCGAATTTCTCTACATCGAATTTATGAGCACCTTCACCGATTTCTTCGTCAGGATTGAAGCCGATACGGATTTTACCGTGTTTGATTTCGGGATGTTCCTTCAGATAAACCATCGCTGATACAATTTCCGCGATACCGGCTTTGTCGTCGGCACCGAGCAACGTTTTTCCGTTGGTTACAATCAAGTCTTCTCCCTTATGATCCAGCAATTCCGGGAATTGTGATGGAGAAAGGACTACATTCTCTTCAGCACAAAGCACAATATCCGAACCGTCATACTTTTCCACAATGCGCGGAGTGACATCTTTACCCGTCATATCAGGACTTGTATCCATGTGGGCAATAAACCCGATAGTGGGTACTTCTTTATTTATATTGGCAGGAAGTGTAGCAAAAAGATAGCCATGCTCATCCAAAGTAATATCTTCCAATCCCAAAGATTCCAACTCTTTTTTCAAGTATTCAGCAAAAATCATCTGCTTCGGAGTACTTGGAGTAAGCCCTGTCGATTCATCAGATTGTGTATCGAAGCTTACATACTTTAAAAATCTGTCTACTAAAGTCATATTGTTTTAATTACAAGTTACTAATTACAATTTACAAATTGATAGTTTATAGTGCCGTAAAGGTAAAAAAAGAGCCGTGAATTACAAAGCAATTCACGGCTCTTTTTATTGTATACTTTTATCCGGATACTTAAATATCCTATTTGACTACTTTAAAAATGGCTGCTACCATCAAAGCAATGTGTACAAACCTTGCATTTAGGTAATCCGATAGCCTCAATCAGCGTTTCCAGTGTATTAAACTTCAATGAACTGAGACCGAAACGCTCTGCAATAATACTAACCATCTTATCGTATTCCGGAGAACCGGTAGTAGCATATTTCTCCAGGTTCTTATTCTCATCCCCTTCCAGTTCCTTGATAATACGACGGGTAATCAACTCCAATGCATTTTTAGAAGCCGAAAAACCAACAAACGGACAAGCATAAATCAATGGCGGACAAGCGATACGCATGTGCACCTCCTTTGCTCCGTAATCATACAGAATCTTCACATTGTCACGTAATTGAGTTCCCCGCACGATTGAATCGTCACAGAACAACAAACGTTTATTTTGCAGCATGGCACGGTTGGGAATCAACTTCATCTTAGCAACAAGCGAACGCATCTCCTGATTGCTCGGAGTGAAGCTACGAGGCCATGTCGGTGTATATTTTGAAATAGCACGATGGTAAGGAACCCCCTTTCCTTCAGCATATCCTAAAGCCATACCCACTCCCGAATCAGGAATACCGCAAGCACAATCCACTTCCGATTCATCTGTCTGTCCCATTTTCAATCCGCTGGTGAAACGCACTTCCTCTACATTCTTTCCTTCATAACAAGAAGTCGGGAAACCGTAGTACACCCACAAAAACGAGCAAATCTGCATATCCTCATTGGGCTTGCGAAGCTGGTCAACATGATCGTCATACATACGGACAATCTCACCGGGACCTAAATATCTCTCAATCTCATAATCCAGATTCGGAAAACTGGACGATTCGCTCGTTGCAGCATAAGCACCGTCTTTCCTTCCAATCACCACCGGAGTACGTCCCCATCGGTCACGGGCAGCGATGATACTACCATCTTCCGTCAGAAGCAACATCGAACAAGAACCCTTAATGTGCTTAAACACATTTTCGATACCTTCCACAAAAGTTCTGCCTTGTATAATAAGTAATGCGATAAGTTCCGTCTGGTTGGTGTTGCTCGAACTAAGTTCGGCGAAGTGCATGTTTTGACTGAGAAGTTCTTCTTCCAATTCCTGGATATTGACTATTTTAGCGACTGTGACAATGGCGAAGCGCCCGAGGTGAGAATTGATGATGATAGGTTGTGCGTCTGTGTCGCTAATGATGCCGATGCCGGCGTTTCCTTTGAATTTGTCCAGTTCTCCTTCAAACTTGGTTCGGAAATAAGTACTTTCCAAATTGTGAATGGAGCGTATAAAACCTTTTTCCTCACTGTATGTTGCGAGTCCTCCTCGCCTGGTACCCAGATGTGAGTTATAATCTGTGCCGTAGAATAAATCAGTCACGCAGCTAGTTTTCGAGACTGTTCCGAAAAAACCTCCCATGTTGTTCTCTTTATTGATGATGTTTTAAAAAAGATGGCGCAAAAGTACAAAAAAGAATTCGTCCTATAAAAAAAGCGCTCCGCAAAGTTTTAGTTTTCTTTGCGAAGCACAACTAATATTTATTAAAAAGCGGGGAATCCGGAAACAATCTTTTTACCGGAATCTTATTTCCATTTCTTGATCGTTTTCAAGTCAGCGGAAGTTGCTTCAATCAAACTTACTGCAAATCCTCCGCTACGTGCCAGCTTCACAGACATCTTATTCTTGTTTGTAACAAGTCCTTTTTTTATCTGGTAAGAAGTAGGATTCTTTTCAAAATCCGCCTCCTTTCCGTCAGCATAAAGAGTAGCTACATATTGTTTTCCCGGTTCGAGAAAATCAAGTGTAAAAGCAGAAGTACGGGGATTCTCATCGGTGATACCACCTACAAACCAGTTATCAGTACCTTTTGCCTTACGTGCTACGGTAATATAATCTCCCGGTTCCGCTTCCAGATACTTGCTGTCATCCCAATCAACGGCTACATCCTTGATAAATTGAAATGCATCCATGTGACGTTCGTAACCCTCCGGAAGGTCGGCTGCCATTTGCAAAGGACTGTACATCGTTACATAAAGTGCCAACTGTTTTGCCAAAGTTGTACGTACAAAACTGTGGTCGCCTGACAGGAAAGAAAGTTTTGTATCAAAGATACCCGGTGTATAATCCATCGGTCCACCAATCTGACGGGTGAAAGGAAGCAAGGTGGTATGGAACGGCTTATTCCCTGCAAAGGCTTCATATTCCGTGCCACGAGCCGATTCATTACCGATCAGATTCGGATATGTGCGACATAATCCTGTCGGACGGGTTGCTTCGTGAGCATTTACACAGATCTTATATTCGGCCGCTTTTTCCACCGCATATAAATAATGATTGTTCATCCACTGTCCGTAATGATGTTCTCCACGCGGAATAATATTACCTACATACCCGCTCTTCACAGCATTGTATCCGTTATCTATCATAAACTGATAGGCTTTATCAAGATGGCGCTCGTAGTTACGTACAGAAGCGGAAGTCTCGTGATGCATCATCAGCTTCACTCCTTTTTCCTTTGCATACGCATTGAGCATCTTCACGTCAAAATCAGGATACGGAGTTACGAAATCAAAGACATAATCCTTCGAATTTCCGAACCAGTCTTCCCAGCCTTCATTCCAGCCTTCCACTAAGATCTGGTCGAATCCATGCTCTGAAGCAAAGTCAATGTAACGCTTCACTTTGTCATTATTGGCTGCATGACGCCCGCTCGGTTTTGTTTGGGAATAATCCGTCTGTCCCAGTTTCACAGAATAAACATCATCCGTGTACGACCAGGAACTTTTTCCGGTAATCATTTCCCACCACACACCGATGTATTTCACCGGCTTAATCCAGGAAACATCTTCGTAGGCACAAGGTTCATTCAAGTTCAAAGTCAATTTGGAAGCCAGAATATCACGAGCATCATCACTGACAATCACCGTGCGCCAGGGTGAACGGCAAGGCGTTTGCATATAACCTTTATCCCCTTTTGCATCAGGAGTCAGCCATGATTCAAAAATCAGGTTCTGATCGTCAAGGTTCAGATGCATACAAGAATAATCAACCAAAGCCGCTTCATGCAGATTGATATACAACCCGTCGGCTGTCTTCATTTGCAAAGATGTCTGCACACCTGTTGGTGAAAAAGGAGTTTGAGAAGCATTTGGAGTAATTGCCCCTTGCAACAATCCGCGAATCTCTGAAAGCTTGGATTCGGTATAGTCATATTCCTGCGTATCATAATCGCCTGGAATCCAGAATGCCGTATGATCGCCGGCCATAGCAAACTGCGAATGTTCTTCTTTTATAACGAAGTAATTCAGATTCTTTTGCTGCGGGAACTCATAGCGGAACCCCAAGCCATCATTATAAAGACGAAAACAAATAATCAGATTACGATCTTGCGCCTTTTGATTCAGGGTAACAGCCATTTCATTATAATGGTTGCGGATCGATTTCACCTCTCCCCACACCGGTTCCCATGTTTCATCAAAAGCAGAAGTTTTAATATCGGCCAGAGTGAATCCATTCATCAGTCCGGGATCATTTTTCAATTCCAGTCCCAGTTTCGAAGGTTTAATCACCTCTTTTCCTTTATAAGAGAGTTCATACACCGGTTCTCCTTGCATGTTGACAGAGAAATTAAGTTTTAATTGTCCGTCAGGAGAAGTGATACTTTCGGCCTTTGCTGATGTGCCGAAGAAAAAAGAGAGCAACAGGCAGACCCACATTGCAGTTCCTATTTTCATGTTCTTCATGATATAAATGAGTTAGTTAATAATCGTATGGCAAAGATAGACCGGAAATCCAAGTAGTGTTTTTCTTTATAAAGAAAATATAGAGGAATACAGATTCAAAAACGAAATAAGTACTTAATAATAAAACAGATAACACATTTTGTCTCCCCCCCAAAATATAGTGTCTATGGTGATTAAATTAAAAGGATTAAATATGAATATTGCATAATCTTTCTATATTTGCAGATTATTATCTCAATCACATCAACAAACATTTTATTATTTATATGACACAACACCTTAGTTTATCCCGGAGGCTTCCAACAATTCGAAAAGGATTTTGAAGCCGCCTACAAATAATATCAATCTTTCAATCAAATGAGTAAAGAAGTTATCTATATCTTTATCGGTGGAGGAACTGGTAGTGCACTACGTTATTTTATCCAGTTGTTAATGCACGAACGAATCGTCCCTTATCATTTTCCATGGGCCACTTTCACGGTCAATCTTCTCGGCAGTTTTCTCATCGGTCTGTTCTATGCTCTTTCAGAGCGATTCCACCTTCCGTTCGAGGTCCGTTTGTTTCTGACAACGGGTTTATGTGGAGGTTTCACAACGTTCTCTACTTTCTCCAGTGATGGCGTAGGTCTGCTGAAAGGAGAATTTTACGGAGCATTTGTTCTATATACATTATTAAGTATAGGAATAGGATTAGCCGCAACGTTAGCCGGCGGATATGTGGGAAAACAGATTTAATAATTCGAATATAAATCCTACCTTTACGGCATGATTAAAAGAAACCCAACCAAACCCGTCCGCGTTGTTCCTCCCATGATGGAAGAACAGGAAGTCAGTACTATTACCCTACAGGAATGGCTCGACAGAGAAGAAACCGTCTCTCATCTTTTATTCTGCAAAGGAAAAGAAGAAGGCATCGACAAATCTTACAAAAGTTTCAAAAACTGCACCTTTCAGCATCAGACATTCAGCGAATGTAAATTCCGTTCCTCTCAACTGAGCGATGTCAGGTTCGAGAACTGCGACCTATCCAACATTTCTTTTGCTGAAAGTTCGCTCTACCGGGTAGAATTCATTTCCTGCAAACTATTGGGTACCAATTTATCGGAAACAACGATGAATCACGTCTTGCTGCATGACTGCAACGCAGGTTATATCAATCTGGCTATGAGTAAAATGAACCAGGTACGTTTTGCACACAGCCAGCTCCGCAACGGAAGTCTGAACGACTGCCGTTTTTCATCCGTCGCATTTGAGAGTTGCGATCTCGTAGAAGCCGATTTTTCACACGCTCCGCTTCGCGGAATAGATTTGCGCACTTCCCGTATCAGCGGAATCACGCTTAACATCAGCGATCTGAAAGGGGCTGTCATCACTTCCCTGCAAGCAATGGATTTGCTTCCACTGTTAGGGGTTATTATCGAAGATTAAAATCCTGCAAATTCACCCCGCCGCACTCAAACAAAAAGCATCGTCCCGTTGTTATAGTATAAGGTCGGACTAACGACATATAGGGAATAGGCACAAAAAGAATACCTATTTATAGTGATTTCTCACTCCCCGTCAAGTCCGTACTTTTGCAGAAATCTTATTCAAAAACAATAGAAACGATGAAAATTGAAAAAATTGTAGCTCGAGAAATTCTCGATTCAAGAGGTAACCCCACAGTAGAAGTTGACGTAGTATTGGAATCCGGCATTATGGGACGTGCATCTGTGCCGTCAGGTGCTTCCACAGGTGAACACGAAGCATTGGAACTTCGCGATGGTGACAAACAGCGCTATGGTGGAAAAGGAGTACAAAAAGCGGTTGATAATGTAAATAAAATCATCGCTCCGAAACTGATTGGTATGTCTTCACTCAATCAGAGAGGTATCGACTACACAATGCTGGCATTGGACGGCACTAAGACTAAATCGAATTTAGGTGCTAACGCTATTCTCGGTGTATCTCTTGCCGTAGCTAAAGCTGCTGCCAACTATCTGGATCTTCCTCTATACCGCTATATCGGTGGAACAAATACGTATGTAATGCCTGTACCGATGATGAACATCATCAACGGTGGTTCACATAGCGATGCTCCGATCGCATTCCAGGAATTTATGATCCGTCCCGTAGGTGCTCCTTCTTTCAGAGAAGGTCTGCGCATGGGTGCTGAAGTATTCCACGCTTTAAAGAAAGTCTTGAAAGACCGTGGCCTTAGCACTGCTGTAGGTGATGAAGGTGGTTTCGCACCTAACCTCGAAGGTACGGAAGATGCTTTGAATTCTATTCTGGCCGCTATCAAAGCAGCAGGATACGAACCGGGCAAAGACGTTATGATCGGTATGGACTGTGCTTCTTCCGAATTCTACCACGATGGTATTTACGATTATACCAAGTTTGAAGGTGAAAAAGGTAAGAAACGCACTTCCGCAGAACAAGTTGACTACCTGGAAGAACTGATTAACAAGTTCCCTATCGACTCCATCGAAGACGGTATGAGCGAAAACGACTGGGAAGGCTGGAAAAAGCTGACCGAACGCATCGGCAACCGTTGCCAGTTGGTAGGTGACGACCTGTTCGTAACCAACGTAGATTTCCTTGCAATGGGTATCGAAAAAGGCTGTGCCAACTCTATCCTGATTAAAGTAAACCAAATCGGTTCGCTGACAGAAACACTGAACGCTATCGAAATGGCTCACCGTCATGGATACACTACTGTTACTTCTCACCGTTCGGGTGAAACAGAAGATGCTACTATCGCCGATATCGCAGTAGCTACTAACAGCGGACAGATCAAGACAGGTTCTTTAAGCCGCTCAGACCGTATGGCTAAATACAATCAGTTACTCCGCATTGAAGAGGAACTGGGAGATTTGGCTGTATATGGTTACAAGAGAATTAAATAATTCAATATTCTCTTACTTGAATAATTCATCCCCGGACAATTAGATTATCCGGGGATTTTTACATATTAACCATTCACTAAATCTTTTTGCATTGTAAGAAAACTAGCTTCACTAAGCATCAATAAATATCTCCAATATTTTGCGAATTGAATTAATAAGGCTACATTTGCAACGTCTAACATATTAACAGACGGTGGGGAAACCTGCCTACTATCGCAGCGAGCATTTTTATGTTCGTATGTGAACTCTTATATGGGCGGTTTCGTCCCCCCATAGAGAGTGTTAATGCACCTCTAAACCTGCCGTCGGTATGTTAGACAATGGGACAGGCGAAACCGCTTTTTTATTAGCACTTCTTCCTCTCCCATCAATCTATTATTCATCTTTTAAATTCTAATGATTATGGAAAACAGTCAATTAAAAGACTTACAGGAAGAGGTTTCAGAAGCTACGAAACAGTATATCCTGACTACATTCAATTCTGAAAATGGAATGAAAACGTATTATTTGCAGATGTCAAACATAATACGCTCTGCGCACATTAATCCTCCCATTGACACCGAATACAACAGTTTAAAAAAGCTAAGCAAAAAGCTCAAGCAATATTGTACTTTCATTCAAACACTTGGCGAACATGAATGGGACAAGGGAATAGCCGATATTCAGAAAGCATTAGGCATTTATCTAATGCAAAATAACATCGAAAGTAAAGAACGCAAACAAACGAACCAAGAAATTGCCTCTCAACTGCAATTCATCGTTTTTCTCTCCGGGAATATAAATATCATCAAGCAACTTCATGGAATATTGCAACGCCATTTATCCAATGTGATGCTTTTACTCAGCTCCTATCCTGAGCATAATATACAAGAATGAATAACAATAATGAATCAAAAAGAAACTGTAAATCTTTGCTTTTCTTAAAAATGGGATATTACAACAATTAGGGAACTGTGTATTTCGATAATATGCGAATATATATAAAAAAGCATCCAGACTAATACCTGAATGCTTTTTTCTTGGATTTGTTATATATCCTTTTTTGAGCCTCTTGTCGGATTCGAACCAACGACCCCGAGATTACAAATCACGTGCTCTGGCCAACTGAGCTAAAGAGGCGGGTGGGTAAGCTATCTATATCGCGCCGCTACAACCAACTACCTTTGCTGCGATCAAGCCCTGGAGGATTCGAAGGGAGCTGGCCGTATAGGACTTACCCGTTTTGCGGTTGCAAAGGTAGACATTTTTATGTATTCTGCAATAGCTGCAGACAACTTTTTTACTAACAAAAGACTAACAGGCTACATTTCAGGCAATTAAAATTGCAAAAAAATATTCAGACAGCAACTTCCTCTGCTTTATTAACTTTAACAACCAGATTTCCCCTACCAACCGATATTATTTGTACCTTTGTGCGCAATTTATAAATGAAGATGACAGAGAACAGAAGCTATTTACAAAAATATGCCATGCATTTTGGCACGTATATGGGAATCTACTGGATATTGAAGTTCATATTATTTCCGCTGGGATTCCACATACCTTTCCTTTCGCTCTTATTTGTAATCCTGACATTATCCGTACCTTTCATCGGATATCACTATGCGAAAATGTACCGGGATAAGATTTGCGGAGGAAGTATCCAATTTTCACATGCCATGCTCTTTACCATATTTATGTATATGTTTGCTTCTCTGCTGGTAGCTGTGGCTCACTACGCCTATTTCCAATTCATCGATCATGGATTTATCATCAACTCTTACATCCAGTTGTGGGACGAACTGATGACCAACACCCCGGCTCTGATAGAAAACAAAGAAGTTATAAAAGAAACAATAGATACCGCCCGTTCACTTACTTCCATCAATATCACCATGCAACTATTGTCATGGGATGTATTTTGGGGAAGTATCCTGGCCATTCCCACCGCATTGATGGTAATGAAAAAGGCCAAACCGGAAAATGACGGAGTGTCTCAATCGTAATTTATAATTCGTAAGTAATTAGTAATAAAAAAATGGATATATCAGTTGTAATCCCATTATTCAATGAAGAAGAGTCACTACCCGAACTCTATGCTTGGATAGAACGGGTAATGCAAGCCAACGGATTCTCATTCGAAGTGATTTTCGTTAACGATGGAAGTACCGACCATTCATGGGAAGTGATCGAAAAGTTTAAAGCTCAATCGGAACATGTAAAAGGTATCAAATTCCGCCGTAACTACGGTAAATCACCTGCACTCTACTGTGGATTCGCTGAAGCGGAAGGAAACGTAGTCATAACGATGGATGCGGACCTACAAGATAGCCCAGACGAAATCCCCGAACTTTACCGGATGATTACAAAGGATGGCTACGACCTGGTATCCGGCTGGAAGCAAAAGAGATATGATCCAATTTCAAAGACACTGCCCACCAAGTTGTTTAATGCTACTGCCCGCAAAGTATCAGGCATCAAAAACCTGCACGACTTCAACTGCGGATTGAAAGCCTATCGCAAAGAGGTCGTAAAACATATCGAAGTGTACGGTGAGATGCATCGTTATATACCTTATTTGGCAAAGAACGCCGGATTCAAGAAAATCGGTGAAAAGGTGGTACACCACCAGGCGCGTAAATACGGCACAACAAAATTCGGACTGAACCGTTTCGTAAACGGGTATCTGGATTTACTCTCTCTTTGGTTCCTCTCCAGATTCGGCATCAAGCCGATGCATTTCTTCGGACTGTTGGGATCATTGATGTTTCTGATAGGAATGATTTCTGTCATCATCGTAGGTGCCAGTAAACTATATGCCATGTACAACGGTCTCCCCTACCGACTGGTGACCGACTCTCCCTATTTCTATTTGTCACTTACGGCAATGATTATAGGTACGCAATTATTCTTAGCCGGATTCCTTGGCGAACTCATCTCGCGCAATGCACCGGAACGGAATAACTATCAGATAGAAAAGAAAATTTGATTCACATTCAATAAACTGACTATGAAGAATTTAATTCGTATCTTTCTCATATTGACTATCATTGGCGGTGCAGTCAGCTTACACAGTGCCTGCTCGGATGAGAACGATTGCTCATTGGCAGGACGTCCGATGATGTACTGCACAATATATACCATTAATCCGGATAACCCTACTATTGCATTAAAAGACACGCTTGATTCATTAACAATCACAGCATTAGGCACCGACTCTATCATTCTGAACAATGAAAAGAATGTGCATACCCTGATGTTACCACTACGATACACAAGTGACACTACTGTGTTCATATTCAGATACGATCCCAAACGTAGAGAAAAAGATTTTGACACATTATACATTGTACAACAAAATACTCCTTATTTCCAGTCCATGGAATGTGGTTATATGATGAAACAAAATATAATCAGCGCTAAATTTGGAAAACCGGGAAGACCGGGTACCCTCCTCCCTATGGCAACGGGCAGCCGGACCAGATAGATTCTCTTCATATAAAAAATAAAGAAGCCAATACAAATGAAATCGAGAACTTGCAGATATTCTATAATTATCGGCCAGAACGCACACCTGATGAAACGACTAATTAGTCTGCTTCTGCTCTTTTGCATTGGGCTTCCGTTGCTGGCACAACAGCAACGTCCGGCGCAAACGCCCAAAAGAGATCAGAAGAAAAAAGAGGTTGCCGAGATAGATACCATTCCGCTCTACAATGGTACGTATGTCGGTGTGGATTTATATGGCGTTGGAAGCAAGCTGCTGGGAGGCGACTTTATGAGTTCTGAAGTCAGCGTAGCCGTTAACCTCAAGAATAAATTCATCCCTACTATTGAGTTTGGTATGGGAGGAACAGATACCTGGAGCGAAACAGGCATACACTATAAGAGCAAAATGGCCCCATTCTTCCGAATCGGTGTGGACTACAACACCATGGCAAAGAAAAAAGAGAAGAATAGCTACTTGTATGCAGGACTTCGCTATGCATTCAGTTCATTTAAATATGATGTTTCCACAATGCCGGCAGATGATCCTATCTGGGGAGATGTAATAGGTAACCCCAGTTTGGAAGACGGTTATTGGGGAGGAAGTGTGCCATTCAGCCATCTGGGTATGAAAGGATCGGTGCAATGGCTGGAAATCGTTTTAGGCGTCAAAGTACGTATTTACAAAAACTTCAACATGGGGTGGTCGGTACGTATGAAATACAAAACCAAAGCATCTACCGGAGAATATGGAGACCCATGGTACGTGCCCGGTTACGGAAAGTTTAAATCAAATAACATGGGAATCACTTATTCCCTTATTTATAAATTGCCTCTTTAGAATACAATGACAGGACTAGAGATTTGGCTGCTTGCAATAGGTCTGGCGATGGATTGTTTCGCTGTCTCAATTGCAAGCGGTATTATTTTGAAACGTACCCGTTGGAAACCCATGCTAATCATGGCTTTTGCTTTCGGCTTTTTTCAGGCAATCATGCCATTTATCGGATGGATGTGTGCAAAGACATTCAGTCATCTTATAGAAAGTGTAGACCATTGGATTGCTTTCGCGATCCTTGCCTTCTTAGGCGGACGAATGATTTTAGAATCTTTCAAAGAAGAAGAATGTTGTAAACTGTTCAATCCGGCAAATCCGAAAGTGGTATTGACTATGGCAATAGCCACAAGTATTGATGCATTGGCAATCGGCATTTCCTTTGCCTTTCTGGGAGTTCAGGACTATACCGAAATCCTTCCTCCTATCAGCATCATCGGGTTTGTTTCATTTGTCATGTCACTCATCGGTCTGATCTTTGGTATCCAATGTGGCTGCGGCATCGCCCGGAAACTGAAAGCAGAGTTATGGGGAGGTATCATTCTAGTCATTATCGGACTAAAGATATTAATTGAACATTTATTTCTTCAATAAAACGAGTTTTCTTATCAAATAGAAGAGCGTATGAAAACAAAAAAAAGTTTCCTTTGGCTGGCTTTCCTGATTTTGGCAACTATCTGGATATTAGTCAGACATAATCAACAAGTTGGCTATTACAGTGTCAAAGGTTTGGTGTTTGGGACAGTATATAAAATTACTTATCAGCATGACGGTGACTTAAAACCGGAAATAGAAGCTGAACTAAAACGCTTCGACCAATCTTTATCGCCATTCAATGACAGTTCTGTTATCAGTCGCGTCAACCGCAATGAAGAGCTGGTGACTGATAGTTTTTTCCAGAAATGCTTCCATCGCTCGATGGAAATTTCCCGCGAGACAAAGGGTGCTTTCGACATTACAGTAGCCCCTCTTGCCAATGCTTGGGGATTCGGTTTCAAAAAAGGTGCTTTTCCTGATTCATTAATGATAGACAGTCTGTTACAAATCACCGGATATGAAAAAGTGAAAATGGATAACGGCAAAGTTATCAAACAGGATCCTCGTACTATGTTAAGTTGTAGTGCCGTGGCCAAAGGGTATTCGGTAGACGTAATTGCACAACTGCTCGACCGTAAGGGAATAAAAAACTATATGGTAGATATAGGCGGCGAGGTGGTAGTGAAAGGGAAAAATCCTTCCAAAGGCTTATGGCGCATTGGAATCAATAAGCCCATCGACGATTCACTGGCCGTAAACCAAGACTTACAGACAATTCTTGAGATAACAGATTTAGGCTTGGCTACTTCCGGAAACTATCGCAATTATTATTATAAGGATGGGAAGAAATACGCCCATACGATTGACCCTAGAACTGGCTATCCGGTACAACACAATATCTTGTCCTCTACGGTAATCGCCAAAGACTGTATGACTGCCGACGCCCTTGCCACCGCCTTCATGGTGATGGGACTGGAAGAAGCGGAAGCTTTCTGCAAAGCGGATACAACGATTGACGCCTACTTTATTTATAGTGGAGAAAATGGAGAGTTCAAGACTTATTATACGGAGGGAATGAAAAAATACATAACTACTCCGTAATATATATATATATTATACAAACAGAGGTTCTACTTGAGTAAAACAGAACCTCTATTCAATTGGCAAATATCTATTTCATAAACACGAAATACACTGCTGCAATCAGACAAATAAATGCAGCCAGATGATTCCAATGTAAAGCCTCACCTTTAAAGAAGATGGTAGTGAACACTGTAAAAATAACAAGTGTTATTACCTCTTGAATGACTTTTAGTTGCATCAATGAAAACGGGCCTCCATTGCCTATAAAGCCAATGCGATTGGCCGGTATCTGACAGGAATATTCAAAAAAGGCGATCGCCCAGCTGAACGCAATCACACCGATCAGCGGAAGAGCTGCGAACCAACTGTACTCCTGTTTCATCTTTAAATGTCCGTACCAAGCAAATGTCATAAAGACATTAGATACAATCAGTAACAAAATGGTATAGAATCCTTTCATAACAATCTATTCAAATTAATCTATTTTATCTGGTAATAATTCCTCCTGTACATTAGTCATACTGCTCCAAAGGCTATAACGAGCTTCCGGGTTCATCGCTTCCAACTGCCGTAAAATTCCTTTCATATCACTCCGGCTGGACTGCGATTCATAAGGACAATTCTTCACTTGCTTCTGATAATGACGCAAAGCTGCCAATTCTACCAAATCAGCTTCATGGACCAGACACATCGGACGAATAATTGTCATATCAAACTTCTTCATCATCAACCGGGGCGGCATTGTACTGAAAGCTCCCTGATAAGTGATATTCATCAATAAAGTTTCCAAAATATCATCCATATGGTGACCGAGAGCGATTTTATTGCATCCGTGTTCCTTGGCAACTGTGAACAGGGCTTTCCGACGGTTCCATGAACAGAGGAAGCAGGGAGATTTACGTGTGTCGGTAGCAGGATCAAAAGCTGTCTCATACTGCACAAAGGGAACTCCATACGTCTCACAGTGCGCTTTCAAATATTCCGTATCACTCTGATAAGGAATATTCTTCATCACTACATGGACGGCAACGACAGAAAAGCGAGGTTTATAGATACGTGCGCGTCTCCCCAACAGTTCCACAAGCGCCAACGAATCTTTTCCTCCCGATAGTCCGATAAGGATTTTGTCTCCTTCTTCTATCAATCCATATTGCACCACTCCTTTGCTAAACCGCCGTTCAATGCGGCGAATGGTTTTCTCTTCTTCCGTAAATTGTGTCATATCTTTAAAAATCGGCTGCAAAAGTAAGCGAAAAGAATGATTTAAAGAAGAATTAACATAATAGAATCACTGAAAAAGGGTTTATTTCTAATAAATTTGTACTTTTGAACAATTGATAAATGGACCGGTGCCCGAAAGCAGCGATGTTTTCAATCTACCCGTCACTCATAAACGCTCAAAACGATGAAAGGAAAATATATTCTATTTTTAATTTGCAGCCTCTTCCTTTGCGAAGTCTCTGCACAAACGTTGGAACAGGCACGCACCTTATTTACCAAAGGTGAGTACGAACAAGCCAAACCAGTTTTTAAGAAGTATACTAAATCACAACCGTCGAACGGGAATTATAATTATTGGTATGGCGTATGTTGCCTGAAAACCGGAGAGGCGGAAGAGGCGGTGAAACCTCTTGAAATAGCGGTAAAGAAACGTATCACCGGTGGACAACTCTATTTGGGACAAGCATATAATGAGACGTACCGCTTTGAAGACGCAGTGAACTGCTTTGAAGAATACATCGCAGACTTAAGTAAACGCAAGAAACCGACGGAAGAAGCGGAGAAACTTCTGGAGAAAAGCAAATCTGACCTTCGTATGTTGAAGGGGGTTGAGGAAGTATGTATCATCGACAGTTTCGTTGTGGACAAAGCAACTTTCCTGAACGCTTACAAGATCAGCGAAGAATCGGGCAAACTGTTTACTTTCAATGAATTCTTCAAGACAGAAGGAGATCATCCGGGAACTGTTTATGAAACAGAAATCGGAAATAAAATTTATTATAGCGAAAAGGGCGAGAAAGGTAATCTTGATATCTTTTCAAAGAACAAGTTGTTGAATGAATGGAGTGACGGACGTCCGTTACCGGGTAGTATCAATGCTTCCGGGAATGCGAATTATCCGTTTGTTCTATCGGATGGAGTCACCGTTTATTACGCCAGCGATGGCGAGGGATTGGGTGGCTATGATATTTTTGTCACTCGCTACAACACGAATACCGACACTTATCTTGTTCCGGAAAATGTGGGTATGCCGTTCAACTCGCCGTACAACGATTATATGTACGTCATCGATGAATACAACAACCTCGGATGGTTTGCTTCCGACCGTTTCCAACCGGAAGGAAAGATATGTATTTATGTATTCATCCCTAACACTTCCAAACAGACTTATAATTATGAAGCAATGGAGCAGCAAGAGATCATTCGTCTGGCACAGATTCATTCGCTGAAAGAAACCTGGAAGGATAAACAAGCGGTTACCGAAGCACTGCAACGATTGAAAGCTGCTATCAGTCATAAGCCCAAAGAACGCCGTGCCATGGACTTTGAGTTTGTCATTGACGACCATACGACTTACTATCTGATGAGCGACTTTAAATCCGCAAAAGCCAAGACACTTTTCCAACGCTATCAGCAGATGGAAAAAGACTATTATCAACAAGAAGAAAAGCTGAACGGCCTTCGTCAACAATATGCCGGTGCCAACCAACAGGGAAAAGCCAAAATGGCTCCTGCCATTCTCGACCTCGAAAAGCGGATACTGCAAATGTCCGAAGAACTCGATGCTCTCGAAGTGAATGTACGTAATGCAGAAAAAACAAAATAAATAATAACTCTGAACTATGGATATACTCATTATCGCCGTTCTCATTATTGCCGCAGTCATACTGTTTCTGGTAGAACTGTTCGTCATCCCGGGCATTAGTCTGGCCGGAATTTCTGCATTGGTTTGCATCCTGTATGCCAACTACTATGCATTCACCAATTTAGGTATGGCAGGAGGATTTGTCACTCTTGGCATATCAGCGGTTGCCTGTATCGGATCACTGATTTGGTTTATGCGATCGAAAATGCTGGACAAACTGGCGTTGAAAAAAGATATCGATTCAAAAGTAGACCGTAGCGCAGAAGATAGCGTCAAAGTGGGTGATATAGGAATCAGTACTACCCGCCTGGCACAAATCGGTTATGCCGAGATTAACGGAAAAATTGTAGAGGTAAAGTCAATAGACGGGTTCCTCAATGAGAAGACTCCGATAATCGTAAGCCGGATCACCGACGGTACAATCATGGTTGAGAAACACAAAGAATAATATTCACTTAATAAAAACATCAATGGAATCATCTTTCTACTTGCCTATCTTTCTGATAGCCGGAGGTATTATCTTCTTGATAATATTTTTCCATTACGTGCCGTTCTTCCTTTGGTTGTCGGCTAAAGTTTCGGGAGTTAACATCTCGCTGATACAACTATTCTTAATGCGTATACGTAACGTTCCGCCGTATATCATCGTTCCGGGAATGATCGAAGCCCACAAAGCCGGTCTGAAAAATATCACCCGCGACGAACTGGAAGCCCATTATCTGGCTGGCGGACACGTAGAAAAGGTAGTTCACGCCTTAGTATCGGCATCGAAAGCCAACATCGAATTGCCTTTCCAGATGGCTACTGCTATCGACCTGGCAGGACGTGACGTATTCGAAGCTGTACAGATGTCTGTAAACCCGAAAGTGATTGATACTCCTCCTGTAACGGCTGTTGCGAAAGACGGTATCCAGTTGATAGCTAAGGCTCGTGTTACAGTACGTGCCAATATCCGCCAGCTGGTCGGTGGTGCAGGTGAAGATACGATCCTTGCCCGTGTAGGTGAAGGTATCGTTTCGTCTATCGGTTCTTCTGAAAACCATAAATCGGTATTGGAGAATCCGGATTCTATCTCTAAACTTGTACTTCGTAAAGGTCTGGACGCAGGAACTGCTTTCGAGATTCTGTCTATTGATATTGCGGACATCGACATAGGTAAGAACATCGGTGCGGCTCTGCAAATCGATCAGGCTAATGCAGATAAGAATATTGCACAGGCAAAAGCTGAAGAGCGCCGTGCTATGGCAGTAGCTTCCGAACAGGAAATGAAAGCAAAAGCACAGGAAGCTCGTGCCAAAGTGATCGAAGCAGAAGCAGAAGTTCCTAAAGCAATGGCTGAAGCTTTCCGCAGTGGAAACTTAGGCATCATGGATTATTATCGCATGAAGAATATCGAAGCTGATACTTCCATGCGTGAGAATATCGCCAAGCCGACAACAGGCAATGCTGGCAATCAGCCATTGAGCAAATAATCGTTCACAAACGCCGGAATCCGATTTTATTTCAGTCGTAAGACGTTCTCCCCTTTCCTATGGAAAAAGAAAGAGACTTCTTCTGAACTTAAATCCGGTTCCGGCGTTTCTATTTATAGATACAATCCTATTATAAAACTAAAACCTTTCAATGACATGAAAAAGTACTTTCCATCCTCTGAATTGATAATCAATGAAGACGGTTCAGTATTCCATCTTCACGTAAAACCCGAATGGTTGGCAGATAAAGTAATCCTGGTAGGTGACCCCGGACGTGTAGCACTCGTAGCTTCTCATTTCGAAAACAAAGAATGTGAAGTGGAAAGCCGCGAATTCAAAACCATCACGGGTACTTACAAAGGTAAACGGATTACGGTAGTCTCTACAGGAATCGGTTGCGATAACATCGACATCGTAATGAATGAATTAGATGCACTCGCCAATATCAACTTTGTCACCCGTGAAGAAAAGGATCAGTTCCGCCAACTGGAATTAGTGCGTATCGGCACATGTGGCGGTCTACAACCCAATACGCCTGTCGGAACTTTTGTATGTTCGCAAAAGTCCATCGGTTTCGACGGGTTACTGAATTTCTATGCCGGGCGTAATGCCGTATGCGATTTGCCTTTCGAACGTGCTTTCCTCAATCACATGGGTTGGTCGGGAAATATGTGCGCTCCTGCTCCTTACGTCATTGATGCCAGTGAAGAATTGATCGACCGGATCGCCAAAGATGACATGGTACGTGGAGTGACAATCGCTGCCGGAGGTTTCTTCGGTCCTCAAGGACGTGAACTTCGTATCCCGTTAGCAGACCCGAAACAGAATGATAAGATTGAAGCGTTCGAATATAAAGGTTACAAAATTACCAACTTCGAAATGGAAAGTTCGGCTTTGGCAGGCCTTAGCCGATTGATGGGACACAAGGCAATGACCGTCTGCATGGTGATAGCCAACCGACTTATCAAAGAGGCCAACACCGGATATAAGAATACAATCGATACGCTGATTAAGACAGTACTTGACAGGATATAAATCTATATTCAGGAGAGTTAAATTGTAATCGAAAGAATAAAATTGCAATTAAAAGAATGTATAACGGCTTGAATCTTTCACTGATAATATGTATAGATTCAAGCCATTGTTTTTTTATTAATAACCAATCGTAAATCTCTCCTGGTGGTGTTTCGGATATTCCAGTTCATCAATCATGGCGGCGGCATAATCTTCAACAGAGATATGGCTGTTTCCTACAATATCTACAATCATATCATCTTTTCCCAACCGATAACGTCCTGTACGTACTCCCGGACGCATATCCGCTGCCGGAGAGAAAAATACCCAGTCTATTTCTTTTTCTTTCTTTAAAAAGTTCAGATAAAACTCTCCTAGAGCTTTCACTCCCGGCAATATATTTTCGGGTACTTCACCGGAATCCATCAGACGCAAGCCCGGAGCGATAAACAAAGAACCGGCACCGCCCACCATCAAAAAACGATTAACACCCGCTTTCTTCACTCCATCAATAATGGTCAGATAAACTTTGATTGTTTCATCGTATATATCAGGATTATTCCATCCCGGATTGAATGCACTAATAACAGCATCTGCACCCTTACAAACGGCAGCCACTTCATCAAGCGCGGAGACATCGGCTTTCACCACTTTCAGATTTTCATTCTCTATCTTTATCTTTTCCGGATGACGAACCACTGCCGTAACCTCGAAACCACGATTCAATGCTTCATTCAGAAGGGCAGAGCCCACAAAGCCGCTTGCCCCGATAAGGACTATCTTTTTCACTTTCTCCATATTCTAATATATTATAATGTTACTACTATATAATAAATAACACTACAACATTCAGAATGTTAGTTCTCTTTTAGAAAATTAATTATCCGATATAAGATTCTATTGTCTCTTTCAACCTTTCCAAAGAATAGGGCTTTGAGATAACAGCGTTGCATCCTGCCTGAATAGCCTGTTGCTGTTCAGTATAGAAAGCATACGCGGTCACTGCAATAATAGGCACAGTCAGAGAAATAGTACGGATCTTTTCAGTGGCTTGAATACCGTCCATGATCGGCATACGAATATCCATCAGAATCAAATCCGGCTTTTCGCGGATAAAACTATTGATGGCTTCCTGTCCATTGCGTACCCATGAAATAATATATTCCTTATTCAGAAAAATATTAAGTTGGACAAAGTTCGACTCAATGTCTTCTACCACCAATATCTTTTTACGTTTATCCTCATCGACATTCTTCTTATGCGGAAGTCTTCTTTCGGCAACCTCCTTCGGTATTTCCTGATAGGGTAAATAGAGTGCAAACATACTCCCCTGCCCTAATTCTGAAGTTACTTCGATACGGCCGCCCAGTCGTTCTACAATGCTTTTACAAATTGAAAGCCCTAATCCGGTGCCTTGCACAAAATCATTCAGTTTCTCAAACCGGGTGAAAATTTGAGGGAGTTTCTCTTTGGATATACCGCAACCCGTATCGCTGACATACAGTTTCAGCCAGGGTCCTTCATGTTTCAAGCCTAAAGTTATACTTCCCTTTTCCGTATTTTTAATCGCGTTCGACAAGAAATTGAACAATACCTGCATCACACGGTTACGATCAGTAGAAGTCCAGTATTCTCCTTCGGGACGAATCACTTTCAATTCTACATTCGACTTCATCTTCAGCTGGTGCACTTTTTCCACTTCTTCCACTAGTCCTGCGATCTCAACCTGCTGGAAATGCATTTCCGATTTGCCGGATTCAATACGGGAAAGGTCTAAAATATCATTAATCAACTGCAGTAACAGGTTGCTATTTCTCTGAATAATTTCCAGATACTCCATTTTCTCTTCTTCACTTTCTGTCACTGCGATAATCTCCGAAAAACCGACAATAGCATTCAACGGAGTACGAATTTCATGGCTCATATTAGCTAAAAAGACCGACTTCATTTTATCAGCATCTTCCGCACGACGTTTAGCTTCGATCAATTCCTGCGAACGCTGAATCCGGTCTCCGATATCATGTATCAACGCAAGTACCCTGTTTCCTTCAAAGGGGGCGATACGTGCCTGAAAATAATGCAGACTTCCATCCACTTCAAGCGGATATTCTATTTCCTTCAACTTACCATCACGCAAACATTCCCTAATGTTACAAATGAACAAGTCGCTAACCTCCGGTGAATAAATAGATCGTCCATCTGCTCCGCGTAGCACTTCCACAGGGTGAAGCAATATCGTTCCCGGTGCCATCAGGACATCGGTAATAAAGAAAGGCACTTATATACGACTCAACACCTAGCCTTGTGCCATAACTTTTAGTTATAATAAAAAAGCTCTTTCTAGTTGGTGTTAACTGGAAAGAGCCTGTTTCTTTTTCGACTGCTAAGATAGCAATTATTTTTCAATCTTCCAATTTATTTTTGTATAAAGTGAAATAAAGAAGAAGCCTATCAGGCACATAGATACCATATCTGTTATCATAGATATAATTGGTGAAATTTCTGTGATTAAACAAATAAATGTCATGATTGCTTTTAATAGGCATCCTATAAATGCTATTAAAGATGCTGTTTTGAAATTTGTTATTCTCATTTTATTGGGTTATTAATTTACTTATAGAGTTATTTCCATTTATCAAGATTTCCTTTCTGTATTTCTTTCTCAAATAAACTATAGGCGTCCCTTGCTTTTTCAGCTGCACTCTTTTTGATTTTAAAATCAAAATATCCATCAGTAGTATAGATTCTTACAGAAGTCATCAACTTATTTTTGAATACAGATAAATCACCTAATAACAAATACCTTATTCCCCATGAATCCATACCTAGTGCTCCTACAGTTCCTTCACCATGTCCTGCTGCATAATCTGATATAGTAAAGATGTGTGTATTATCATCTTCATCAAGGAAAATAACTTTAGATTCATTTCTTTTGGCTATATATACATTTATTGACATCCATTTCATCAACATCATATCTAACCCATTCTCATGTCCAAAGCATATCCATATAGTTTTCCCTAATTGTCTCCCCATTATTAATGGTTCAGAAGATATTTTTTCATAAGACGTGTACACAACTTTGTCTTTTGTGAATTTATCAGTTTTGCTAACTTTAATACTTTGAGCTTGAATATTGATGCTAAACATCAATAATAATAGAAGTATAATATTCTGTTTCATAATCATTTCTTGTTACATTTAAATTTAGTGTATATTGTTTCATTATTTAAAGTGAACTGTAATTCACAATATTCCCACCATAATTCAGTTACATAACATTTAATGTACTCTTGTTCTCCTACATAAAAAGTTAGATTTCTTTTGGACAGGTGCCATGTACCTGATACATTTCCTAGATAGCCATTTGTCGAATATGAGCCATCAGGTCTGATTGTTAAAGTAATTTGTAAACTTGGATTTTTAGAAACTCCAACCCATTCTGCATTTTGTTTTATTTGTTGCAATTTCCATGTTCCCATCAAAGCATCTTTATAAAGATTGTCTTTTGCACAACTTGTGCATAATAGAATAGTGAATACAAAAAACGGCAAATACTTTCTCATACACTTGTGTTTTATTGGTTAATACTAAATAATAATGTTTCCATTTAGTTAGCATCACCTCACGCATATATATGAAAAAGGCGTAGAGCTAATGCCTAACGCCATCGAGGGCTACCACACCCTACTCACTTATAGGCAAAAGTCTACGCCAGTATATGGCGTATAAACGCAATACACCCATAAGTGAGTTCCAAAATAGCCTTATTGCTGTCAATGTGGTAGTTCGATGGCGATTAGGCTATAATACGTAAAAAGCGTACCATCTATTCGATGATACGCTGCAAATATAAGAATAACTTCATAAATTACAAACTGTTAGTCCTTCTTCTTTTCCTCCTTGTCTTTATCTTTCTCATCTTCGACTTGATCCGGTGTTTTCCCTTCCGCAATGTGCGCCATCTTTCGGAGCAGTTCATCGAACTGTTCTTTAGGAACAGAAAAGTTAATCTCTAACCTCACTGTTTTAATGTTACTTAGGTCTATTTCTTGTTTCTTTTTCTTTCCCATAACTAAGCTGCATTACGCAAAAGTAAATTAAATCTTTGAGAATCGGTAAAATTTCGAGTATTAAATCGGAAAATATATTCGTCAATATACCTCTGCATATATTTTTTGCTTACATGATAGTATATCCCAAATATCATTCTCTTGAAATGTGACCATACATTTTCGATACCGTTCGTACTAACAACAATTATCTCGCCTTCATCTGTTGCATAGGTCGTACCATAGAAATGTTTTTCATGGTCTACTGACCTTTGTACATACTTCCCATGCAGTCCACTGTAATCCCAACCATCAGTATAAACAACACTACCTAATTCAACTTTTTCTTTGATAATCGGAACTATAGTTTTAGCTTGTGTATTGGGAACAACTTTGGCAATAACCTTACCACCTCTTTCAAGTATTCCGAATACAGGAACTTTATCCTTATAACTACGTCCTTGACATTTCTCGACTTTCTTATCCTTATGTCTATTTTTATTCTTCCCACCTACAAACGCTTCATCAATTTCAACCTCACCGGATAAAGTATGGCTATTCTCCATCTCCATATATTGTCTAATCTTATGGAGCATCTTCCACGCTGTTTTTTGAGTTATACCTAAATCTCTCGCTAATTGACATGATGAAACACCTCTCTTATGTGACAAGAATAACATCATAGCATAAAACCATGCTTTCATAGGCAGTTTAGTATTGGCAAATGCAGTACCAGTTTTAACATCAAAGTATCTTCCAGTATTCTTGCATTTATACTTACCATTACCACATTTATAAACCTTAGAATTGCTGTCATAAGGCGAAATGACTTCATCTCCCCATCGCATCTTCTCAAAATATCTGATGCAACTTTCTTCATCAGGAAAGTTTTCAGATAGAGTTAAAAGAGTAAAATCGGTTTTCATAACGTCAAATTTTTAGCTATCCAAATATACTAAAAATCAACGATATTAGCAAGTGAATTGCAATATATTTTCAAGGAAGTTTTTCGCAAGGATGCTAAAGAACATTCTTATACAACATATAGAGCAATGTACTGCTTATAAACTATAAGCAGTACATTTGCGGCTAGTATTAACCTTTAAAACGACAGATATGACTAAAGCTGAATTTCAAAAGCTCATTGGTAAACTAGAACATAAATCATGCCCGATATGTAATGGACATATAATTGATATAATGCGAGGTGGAGAGGATATAGCTGGTTTGGATAATCTAAATGTTACCAATTATAAGGATATTCTTATTCCAAATTCCAAATATTGGCATTTAGAGTGTAGATTCTGCGGATATGTTATGAACTTCAATATTGATAAATTACTCCGTTAATTCCTTATTTTCAAAGAAAAATTTTGTTTTTTCAGGCTCATAGAGAGGAAATTTTTCTATTGGATAATTGTAACTCCATTTAATAATAGCTACCGATTCTTTTTCCATTTCTTCCACAATCTCAATTCCTGATTTACCAAATGTTTCAACATTGTTCTTCGCAATTAGCAGCGCAATAAGTTTATTTTGCGCTGCTAATTCATTCACTAGTCTTTCCAATAATTCTTCTTTCTTTTCCATAATCTTTAATTTTTAATTGTTATTACTTTTTGTTATGACCGACTATTTAGTGTCGGGTCGTATATAAGTGCCAAAAATAATTGTAGAAATGAGAATACTTTATAGATTTTTCTTTTTGTTGGCGATTAGTTCGCTGACAGTTCTTTCCGGATGCCGGGAAGATGAAGATTTGAATTTGCTTACTTATCCCGATAACAATTTTACGCTTGCGGCGGATGATGAGGACGGTTCGGAAATAACGGTGAATGCTACCTATAATAATGATGGCATATTAGAGTTTGATAAGCCTGTAACATTCACTTTTCGTTTTAATGCATCTCCCGAGGAAACAATAGTCACCTTTGAACCGATGGGAGAGAATGTGGAGTTAAGTGATACCAAATTGATAATTCCGGCAGGCTATACGGATGTCAGTGTTACTTTGGGTATAAAGAATATGGAAGCTTTTCAATCCAATTATGATGAGGCCACCTGTAATTTAGGAGTACAAGCTACCGTACAAGGATATAAGATGCCGTCTACCACTTTAGAAGCAAAAGCCCTGATAAAAAAAGCGGCTTATGTAGCCACAGGTTTCCTGGAAGGAAAAGCCGATAGTAAAACTACGTTTGAGCATATTTATTTTAACGGAGAATTTAAGAAAACGGAGCGGAATCTATATACATTTAGTGTACAGTTGGATCGCCCTGCTCGGAAAGATGTAAAGGTAAAACTTACAACGGAAGGATTGGATGATGAATATCTGAAAGACATAACTATCACTCCTTCTGAAATCGTAATACCGGCAGGGGAGAAAACGACTGGGGATATTACTTGGGAAATTACTAATGACTTTTTGCTTCGTACGTCGGATGATTCGTCAAACACATTAAATATAATGGCTACTTTCGAGTGTGAAGACCCGGTCTTTGTGCAGGACGAGAAGAGAAGTTCTTTCACTTTGAATATAAATAAATATATAAAAGGATTTGAATTTGTTTCTTACAAACGTCCTTCCGGTTGGATAGAGTGGTCTAAACAAGATTGGTCTGTAGAAGTAGAAGATAACGGAGATTTCTGGCAAAATGATGGTGGTAGTGCGCTTATTGACGGAACTACAAACAACTATGAGGGAATAGCATCCGATGGAAACATTTCGTTTACGCTTGACATGGGAGAAGAGAGAACGATTAATGGAGTAGGCTTTGATTATATATATTATTCTGCTCCTCAAAATATACAATTGTCAGTATCTTCAGATGGTAATACATGGAATTATTTGGGCAAGGTAGCCAGTGCTGATGAGAATGCGGATTATTATAAATTCATTGAACCTATAACTGCAAGATATGTGAAATGTGAACTTTTGGCTTCTTGGGGATGTGAACTATATGAAGTTTATGTCTTTAAGTAATATCTGAGTCTATAAGAACATAGGTTAAAGTTTGTATTTGAGTCGGAGTCTTGATAAAGAGATTCCGACTTTTTTATGCTCTATTTGAATACCAATATATTTATAATATTTCTTAGTGAGATGATTTCTATAATTCAATAGTTGATTAAATGTATAATTTATTCAACTGCTACCTTCATTATATCTACTTAGAAAACAAACCTCATCCCCCCCCTTTTTTCTCCGCCTGCTTGTATTTCTTAATCTCCATTGAAAGATACTTCATTTGTTGAGCAGACATGAAATCACGGATAGGGCATAAGTCCGGTTCTTCATCATCTTGAGGACATGATGCTTCCAATGCCTGATAATATTCCAGTTTATCCTCTTTGAATATAGTGGCTAGAGGGAGTTGATGATAAGAGAGAATATAATTCATCAATAAGCGTGAAATTCTTCCGTTTCCATCGGCAAACGGATGGATACTGACTAAAAAAAATGGGCGTCGAAAGCTAACTGATAGATAGAGTCGGGTATCTGAACTTGTTTGATACGCTGATTTACTGATTCTCATAAGTATAACATGAACTTTAAACTCATAAATTCCACCAGTTTCACCTTATATCTGAAACATCGATGAATAAGGAGATAGCGGGTGAAAGCGTAGAAGAAATCAAGGTGAAATCTCCCGTTATTGCTTTCACCTTTCAAATTTGTTTATACCGGTTGCTGGGCATATAGAGCCACCGTACTGAATATATAGATTCAATATGGTAAGTATATAGATACAATGTGTTGAATATATAGATACACCAACTCAAGCATTAGTGGCTGAAAATTAAGGTGTTAATACCTTGTGCTCAGGCTGTTAATACCTGATGGATTATCTATTAATACCTGACAACAGATTTGCTATAAGCATATTCTTATTAGCTATAATCATATCCGGATTAGCTATAATGATATTGTTTTTAGCTCAAGGGGTATTTTTGAAAAAAACAAGGTGAAACCGATAATGTCCAGTTTTACCTGAATTTGCCACTTGCTTTCACCCGCTATCTCTTTATTCATCGGCATTTCGAGAATCAGGTGAAATCGATGAATAGTAATGGTCTTATAGTGGCATTTATGATACTTTATCTCAAAAAGTAGTGAAAAGTAATCAAAAACAATAGCCTGAAAGCAGACTTCTTTGCTTTCAGGCTATCGCTTTCAGCCAGAATCCCGATAATTAGCTACTTTCAGAAAGAAACTGAAGGCTGAAACCGGGATGGCGACAATTTTATAGAGAAAGGATTATTGCTCTTTAGAGAAAGAATAAGGCATATCCTCTTCTTTCGTTCCTCTGTTCTTATTCGGTTGGTTACCCATATCCACTTTGATAGTGCCACCTTTGAATAAGTCTTCGTGACGGAGATAATTCTTGGTATAATCAGTACCATTAACATTCAGCGAGTTGACATAGAAATTCTTTTTGCTGTTGTTCGGAGCATCAATCACTAAACTGTTTCCATTCTCGAAGTGGAGCGTAGCTTTCTTGAATAACGGGGCACCTATGATATACTCGTCCGTTCCCGGGCAAACAGGGTAGAATCCCAGTGCCGAAAATACATACCAGGCGGAAGTCTGCCCGTTGTCTTCATCGCCGCAATAACCGTCCGGGCCTGGAGTGTACATTCTGTCCATAACCTGACGCAACCAGTATTGGGCTTTCCAAGGTTGTCCTGCATAGTCATATAAATAAATCATGTGCTGAATCGGTTGATTGCCATGTGCATAGTTACCCATATTCATCACAGTCATTTCACGGATTTCATGAATCACTTGGCCGTAGTAGCTATCATCAAAAATAGGAGGTACGGCAAAAACAGAATCCATCATGGTGATAAACATCTCTTTTCCACCCATCAAGTCAATCAATCCTTGAGGATCGTGGAATACAGACCAAGTATAGTGCCAGCTATTTCCTTCCGTAAAGGCGTCTCCCCATTTCAGTGGAGAAAAAGGAGATTGGAATGTACCATCTTCGTTGCGTCCACGCATTAACTTAGATTCCTTATCAAAAAGATTCTTGTAGTTCATGGCACGTTTTGCGAAAAGATTAATCTCTTTTTTCGGACGTTTAAGTTCCTTTGCCAGTTGGTAGATACACCAGTCATTGTATGCATATTCCAACGTGCGTGCGGCGTTCTCATTGATTTTTACATCGTATGGCACGTAGCCCAGTTTATTGTAATATTCATATCCCAAACGTCCTGTTGATGATACTTGTGGATGTACATTCTCCGTTCCGTGAATCAGCCCTTCATACAATGTTTTTATATCGTCCACTTTCACTCCTTTCATGTAAGCATCCACTAAGACAGAAGCAGAGTTGTTACCAACCATACAGCCTCTGTGCCCCGGACTTGCCCATTCCGGGAAGAAACCGCTCTCTTTATATGTATTGATCAGACCTTCCTGCATTTCCTTGTTGACTGACGGGTACATTAGGTTCAATAACGGGAATAGGCAACGGAAAGTATCCCAAAAGCCTGTGTCAGTATACATATACCCCGGTAATACTTGCCCGTTATAAGGACTGTAATGAACAGGTTGTCCGGCAGCATCCAGTTCGTAGAATTTGCGTGGGAAGAGCAATGAACGATATAAACAAGAATAGAATGTGCGATATTGGTCGAGATTGCCACCCTCTACTTCTATTTTGCCTAATTCCTGATTCCAGGCCTCTTTTCCTTTTTTGGCTAGCTGTTCGATATTATCTTTGCCCAACTCTTTCATATTCAAAGCTGCCTGTTCAAAACTGATGAAAGAAGAAGCAATTCTTGCATGTACTTGTTCGCCTTTATGTGTTTGGAAACCAATAATGGCTCCGGCATGATCTGTTGTCTGTTCGGTAACATTTTCCTGCGGATTGCCATTGGCTACCGTAGCTTTATAAGTGAAAGGCTTGTCGAATTCAATAATAAAGTAATTTTTAAAGTTTTCGGGAACTCCACCGCTGTTGCGAGTCGTGTAACCGATAATCTTGTTTTCTTCCGGAATAACCTTAATATACGATCCCTTATCAAAGGCATCCACTACAACATACGAATGATCGTTTTCCGGAAAAGTGAAACGGAAAAGAACTGCACGCTCGGTTGGAGCCATTTCTGTCACTACATCATGCTCTGCAAGATATACTTTATAATAATAAGGAGTGGCAGTTTCTCCTTTGTGGGCAAACCAACTGGCACGCTTCTCTTCATTGAATTCCGGTTTGCCTACTACAGGCATAATAGAGAATTGTCCGTAATCATTAATCCACGGACTGGGTTGATGTGTTTGTTTAAATCCACGAATCTTATTAGCCGTATAAGTGTATTGCCATCCGTCTCCCATCTTTCCTGTTTGTGGAGTCCAGAAATTCATCCCCCACGGACGGGCAATGGCCGGATAAGTATTACCTGTTGATAACTCGAAACTAGATTGAGAACCCATAAGCGGATTGACATACTGCGTCCAGTCTTTGGCTTTTGCAAAGACGATACAACTTAATGCGCATACTAATAGGAGATACTTTTTCATGGTCTTATTTATTATTTATGGCTCAATCGAATCAGAAATCGATTGAGCCAATTTATTTTTCAAGGTTTTGTTTTTTTTATTCAATTTGAACAGCTAGTACCAACTCATTCCTCTTCTTTGGAGGAGAGAGCTGGAGAGAGGACTCCCCATTTCGTAGGATGATCGGTCATCTTGATTTCCATCGTTCCTCCATTCGCAATATCCTGATGGTTAAAGAATGGAATGTTTAGAGCTTTACCGTTCAGCAATACACTTTCAATGTATTTATTCTTTTTCCCATTATTCTTTACTACAATACTGAAAGTCTTTCCTTCAGGCAGATTGATAACTGCTTTGTCGAAGGCAGGACGTCCGATGGAATATACCGGCTTGCCGGGACATACCTGATAGAATCCCATAGAGTTGAGTATATACCAGGCAGACATCTGACCGCAGTCCTCATTACCCGAAAGACCGTCTATACTGTTGGTATACTGACTTCGGTAAACGCTATCCACCAACTCTTGAGTTCTCCAAGGATGGTTAACGTAGTTATATAGATGGATCACATGGTGACTTGGTTCGTTTCCATGTGCATATTGCCCGATAAGTCCGCTGATATCTGATGAGGTTGTCTCACCTTCAAGTGATGAATCGGCCGAGAATAAGGAATCGAGTTTCTGGACAAAAGCATCTTCTCCACCCATCAGATTGACTAATCCTTCTACATCATGCGGCACAAACCAAGTCCATTGCCAAGCTGTTCCTTCACAATAATCATCGCTGCGGTGAGTAGATGCACGCGGATTGAATGGAGTACGCCATTCACCTTTTGAGTCCAGTCCACGCATGAAGCGGATTGATTTGTCGAAATAAAATTCGTACGCCTTGGCAAAGCGTTCATACTTTGCTTTGGATTCAAAATCACTCATTGCTTCTGCAAAGATAGAGATACACCAGTCATCATACGCATATTCCAGAGCTTTGGCCACTGATTCGTTTTCGCGGTCACAAGGGATATATCCGATGGCATTCTTATAATATTTTGCTTTAGGCATGAGATGAGGCAATACCAAATCCGGACATTTGATGCCGGTAGTGTCATATTCGGCGGCACGCAGGCAGGCTTTATAAGCCTCTTTGGCATCAAAATTGCGATACCCTTTCATGTAGGCATCCACGATGACCGGAACAGCATGATAACCAATCATAGTGCCGGTGTAATTGGAAGCCAAGTCCCACATGGGGTATATCCCACCTTCCTGATGCTTCTTAATTAACGAATTGATAAAGTGATTATTCAGATCAGGATCAATGATAGTCATTAGCGGATGTAGCGCACGGAAAGTATCCCATAAAGAAAATACAGTGTATATCGGATTAAGGGTGTCTCCTTGATGCACTTCAAGATCCATTCCTAAATAACGTCCGTCTGCATCAGTGAACAGATTTGGACTGATTCCCGTATGATAGAGGGCCGTGTAGAAGATGGCTTTATCTTCTTTATCGGAAGTTGTAATATCAATTTTGGAAAGATATTCATTCCATGCCGTACGTGCGTCTTTACGTACTTTCTCGAAATCCCATCCGGGAATTTCTGATTCAACGTTCTTCCGTGCACCGGCAATATCGACAGCGGACACACCTACTTTAACAAGAACCTGCTCGTCTTTACTGGTGTTGAAATGCAATAATGCTTTGCAGACAGGAAGCCGTTTGCCATTGTCCATGGTGATAGAATCCGTAACGAGCGTATAAGAGAATGGCTTGGAAAATTTAGCGTAGAAGTTGATATATTGGTCGAAAGCCCAATAAGTTGTTTTCTTGTGTCCACAGATTTCCGTATCGCTTATTACTTCTATTTCCATCTCGGAGTTAGTCTGTCGTTGCAGGCTGTAATCCAGGTCGATGATAAATCCGGATTCGGCGTTTTCGGGAAAAGTATAGCGATGGATTGCTCCTCGTTTGGTGGATGAAATTTCAGCTTTCACCTGGTAAGTATCAAGAAAGACAGAATAATATCCTGGTTCTGCGATTTCATTCTTATGTGAGAAAGAGGAAGCGTATGCTAGGCGTTGGCTTTGGGGATCGGTTGTACGATATTGTTGTTTACCCACAGTTGGCATGAGCAAGACATCTCCATAGTCGCAACAACCTGTACCGCTGACGTGGGTGTGTGAGAAGCCATTGATGGTAGAGTCGGCATAATAATAACCGGAACAAGCATCCCAACCATCGATCCGGGTGTCCGGACTGGGCTGAATCATCCCGTGGGGAACTACCGCTCCGGGGAAGGTATGACCATGTCCACCGGTACCGATGAAAGGGTTGACGTAAGCACTATAGTCTTTTACATTAGTGGGGGCTGTACAGGAGCTAAGTGTGAATAAACCTCCTAAACATCCTACTATTAGGAATGTTTTTAATTTCATGGTATTAATAGCTTTTAAGTTTTAGCCGGTTCATCTTTTACTTCTTATTTGGGAGAAATGAAGATATTGTTTCCGACAATTTTATAATCAATAGGTATAGAGTTTTGCAATGATTTCAACACTGACTCGATATTCGATTTCCTTTTCAGTACACCGGAGTAAGTTTTACCCGTCTGAATGTCAGGAGACAGAATGATTTTCACATCATAGAAACGCTCCAGCGCTTTGGTGATGGTGAAGATATCTGCTTTTTGGAATGGAATCAGATTATCGTGCCAAACAGCATCCAACTTGGCATCCACTTGTTTCACGGTCAATCGTCCATTATTTTTGTTCAGTTCTGCACGTTGTCCCGGAGTGAGGATAATCTGCCCCTCTTCCTTATTGCCTTTTACTTCAATCTCACCTTCAATAAGTGTCGCCTCTGCTATTCGGCAACGTTTATCGGATTTTAAATTGAACGTAGTTCCCAATACGCGTACGCGTATTGCATCACTTTGAACGGTGAATGGCTTATGGCGGTTTTTGGTGACCTCAAAATAAGCTTCTCCTTCCAGGTAGACATTGCGTTCCTTTTCGGAGAACTCACGTGGATATTTCAAGGTTGCTGCATTGTTCAGCCAAACCTTGCTACCATCCGGTAAGACTACCTCCTTAACAATGCCTTCGCTGGCTACTGCGACCATCATTTGTTGATTGTTTCCGCTTTGATAGAACCAATATCCGATTCCACCACCCATGACCAACATTGCAGCAATCACTGCGGCATATTTCATCCAGCGATGCATGCTTAGTATTTTGCTCTGTTTACCTTTCTCTTCGTCCAGCTTTTTATAGAGTTGTTTTTCCGCACGAAGTATCCGTTGTTCATCAGTGTACTGGTCGAATTTACCCAAATGATAAATTTCTTCCATACGAAAGAGCTGGCGGGCGTTTTCTTCCGATTCCTTCATCCAGGCATTGACCTCGATAAGCTCTTCTTCAGAACACTGTCCTGTCAGATATCTGTTTATTATTTCTTCACTCAGATTACTCATTTTCTTTTCCTTCATATTAGTAATACAATTCAAAACGCAAAAACACTTATTATAATCGCCATAAAAATAAGAAAAGAATCGCCCAAAGAGGATCGAGTCGGCCACGCAAGTATTTTAAAGCCTTATACATATGGGCTTCCACCGTGCGGAGTGAAACTCCGAGAATATCGGCTATTTCCTTGTTTTTCATATCATGCAGATAGCTAAGTTTGAAAACCTCTTTGCATTTGTCAGGGAGCTCATTAATTGCATCATGAATTTCCTTGCGGAGTTCCTTATCTTCGATCCTCCGAATCACTTCGTTGTTGTCCGGTTGATAGAATTCTGCGCGTCTTTGGTTGATTTCTTCCATGGCAACACAATAACCTTCTTCCACACTGCGGTGTTTCAAGACGTTAAGGGCACGGGTGTAAACGGCACGATAGAGAAAGGCCTGGATTTGGTCGCCTATCTCTATGTGGTCTTTTCGCTTCCATAATTCTACAAATACGTCCTGCACTACATCCTCTGCTTCTTCTTCTCCCACCAGACGGGTAGCATAGAAAATCAGGCTGGGATAGTACCGGCGAAATAGTGCTTTATAGGTTATATCGAAGTTTTCGTTCATTCTCTCAATTGGTTGTTCTGGTTTGGCTTATGGGTTATTTTCTTCGAATATGACTCCAATTGCTTTAGGGGTGTTACTCATTTCGAATTCGACAGTTGCTCCACTCATGATTTGCTCGTGAGTAAGATATGTTTTGTCATACGGTTTTCCATCTATTTTGATGGATTGGATATAGATATTTTCTTTGTTCACTTTGGGGGCCAGTACGGTGAAAGTCTTTCCATTCGCCAGATGTAATTGCATTTCCGGGAATAGGGGAGTACCTATCTCGTATTTTCCACTGACGGGATTGACGGGGTAGAATCCCATCGCACTGAATACATACCATGCTGACATCTGTCCGCAATCTTCGTTGCCACAAAGACCGGCTGGTTCGTTCTTGTAGAGCTCGTTCATCACTTTGGCTACATATTCTTGTGTGCGATTTTCGTGTCCTATAGCATTGAACAGATAAATAACATGATGGCTCGGTTCATTGCCATGCGCATATTGTCCTATCATGCCCGTGCTGAAGATAGGTAGTTCGTCATCTGCTGCCGGATGATAGGTGAACATACTGTCCAGTTTTTCGGCAAATCGGTTTTTACCTCCTACAAGGTCGATCAGTCCGTTAATGTCATGCTGTACAGACCAAAAGTATTGCCATCCGTTGCTTTCGCAGATGTGTGGCGTATAGTCATCGGCTTTGAAGTCCTTGATAAAGATGCCTTTGTCGTCACGTGGCTGCATGAAAGAAGTAGCGGGGTTATATACATTCTTGTAGTTTTGAGAACGTTTGTAAAATTCGTCCGCAATGTCTTGTTTGCCCATCTTCTTCGCCATTTCGGCAATGCAATAGTCATCGAAAGCGTATTCCAGTGTTTTGGATAACGACCAGTTTTCTGCGTTGTAGTGGTCTGTTACGTTGTAAGGTATGTATCCTAATTCTTTGTAGAGTCCGATGCCGCGGTAATTATCCAGATTAGCCGTTGCTATGCAAGCATCCAAGGCTTTCTTTGCGTCGAAGTCGCCGATTCCTTTCAGATAGGCGTCTACAATAACAGGTACAGCATGATAGCCGATCATCATGTCTGTTTCACTTCCGTAGAAGTTCCACACCGGTAGGCGGCCATTCTGTTCGTAGAAGGCGATGAAGGATTTCACCATGTCGTTGACACGCTCGGGTTCGGTATAAGTAAAGAGCGGGTGGGCGGCACGATATGTATCCCATAGGGAGAAAGTGCTATAATTAACCCAGCCGTCGGCTTGGTGCACTTTCTTATTGGGGCCGTAGTAAGCTCCGTCTACATCACTGTAAATAGTTGGAGCAATCATTGAGTGATAAAGAGCGGTGTAGAAGTTTACTTTATCGTTCTCATTATCGCTTTTTATTTCAATCTTTCCGAGCTGGCGGTTCCAGTTTGCTTTTGTTTCAGCCAAGTATTTGTCGAAGTCATTTTCGGGGACTTCAGCTTGCAGGTTTTTGGCTGCTCCTTCCATACTGACACCGGAAATGGCAGTGTTTACTAATATCTGTTCATCCTTTTGGGTATTGAAATCGAAGCGGGCGATAACAGCGGTGCCGATACGTTTATTGTCTTTGATGATGGCAGTTGTGTCCAGTTCCATTTTCTCAAAAGGCTTGGAGAATCGGGTGCGGAAATAGATGTGTTGATCGCGTGCCCAGCCGTCGGAGAAACGGTAACCTTGAATGGTGACGGAGTCTACGACTTCGATATGAGAATCGTTGGTAAAATCCCAGTTCATGGCTTTCTTCAGATTTAAGAAGATAGCAGATTGGGCTTCCGGAAACGTATAACGTTGGATACCACAACGCTCGGTGGCAGTCAGTTCGACGTTGATGTTATAATCAGTCAGGCGTACTTGATAATAACCGGCATGAGCACTTTCATCCTTGTGGAAGAATTTAGAATGGATGCCAAGCGGTGCTTCCGCTTCTTTGTAGGGAAGAGTGACAGGCATGAAAGAGATGTCATACAAATCTCCCGCTCCAGTGCCGGAGAGATGCGTGTGGCTGAAACCGGCAATCGTACTATCCGGATAGAAATAACCAGAGATACGGTCCCATCCGGGGAGTCCATTATCCGGGCTAAGTTGCACCATGCCGAAAGGAGCTTGGGCACCAGGATAAGTGTTTCCAGTGAAGTCTGTTCCGATAAATGGATTTACATAAGATGTGTAATCTATTTCGTGTTTTTCTTGCGTAGGGGTACAAGAAATGAGCATGCAGGTTAACAGCAGGCATAGATAAGCAGGTGTTCTCATCATTCTTTAGGTATTAGTGATTACTTATTTTATTTATTTGAAGGATAAGAAAAATAATTAATCTGGTCACAAAGGTAGAAAAAAACTGTGACAAGCCTAAATTATAGGCTTAATATTTTTTAAGAGAGACAAATAGACTTCTACATCCGGTCGATATTCCTCGGTGCCGGACAGTGCTTATCGGTGCCTCGATTAGTGTAATATTTAGGCGCGGATTTCGTAGATTACACGGTTTTAAGAATAAAAAATCCGTGTAATTCGCGTAATCTGCGCCTAATTTTAAATCTTTATGTAAAACGAGCCTATTATCTTTTTATTAGACTCCTTTTCATTTACTTTTAGATTCCTGCTAGCTCCAGTACTTTTTCAACAGCTGCCGGTAGTCCGTCAGTGTTTTTACCTCCTGCGGTTGCAAAGTGAGGCTGACCACCGCCACCGCCTTGAATTAGTTTGGCAGCTTCTTTCACTAAATTGCCAGCTTTCAGACCACTCGCAACCAGATTGTCGCTAAGCATGACTGTCAGCATCGGTTTTCCGTTATCTATATTTCCGGCAACGAAGAACAAGTTTTCTGTAATCTCACCACGAAGTTGGAAAGCGATATTCTTCACTACTTCTGCCGGTAGCGGAGCACAGAACTTAACCACTTTGATGCCGTGAATTTCTTGTATATTCTTCAACAGTCTTTCCTTCAGCGCTGCTTCTTTTTCTTTCATGAAGTCTTCCACCTGCTTCTTCAATCCTGCATTTTCATCCAGATATTTGCGGATTGCAATACCCAAGTCAGGAGCATTGTTGAAGAGAGCCTTCAAGTCGCTAAGTGTATCTTGTATTGTATCCAGCATTTCTTCCACGCGTGCTCCGGTATAAGCTTCAATACGGCGAACGCCGGCAGCAACAGAACTTTCGGAGATGATTTTTACCATACCGATATTTCCGGTTGCAGCTACGTGTGTACCACCGCAGAACTCGATAGAAGTGCCGAACTGGATCACACGAACTCTGTCGCCATACTTTTCACCAAAGAGAGCGATAGCTCCCAACTCTTTAGCTTCCTCGATAGGAATATTGCGATATTCTTTCAATGGGATATTAGCGCGGATTCTTGCATTGACGATATGTTCAACTTTACGGATTTCTTCATCGGTCACTTTCTGGAAGTGAGAGAAGTCGAAACGCAATGAATCCGGTGTAACCAATGAACCTTTCTGTTCGATGTGTTCACCCAATACTTCACGTAAAGCAGCATCCAGCAAGTGGGTCGCCGAGTGATTGGCTGCGCAGGCAGCACGTTTGTCGGTATCTACACAAGCCATCATCGGAGCTTCCGGATGTTCGGGTAGCTTTTTGGTAATATGTATCGGAAGATTATTCTCTTTCTTTGTGTCGACCACTTCAATCGTCTCGAACTCGCTCACCAATACACCTGTATCACCTACCTGACCACCACTTTCTGCATAGAACGGAGTATAGTCGAGTACAATCTGATACAATGTCTGGTTCTTTTGTTTGATCTGACGGTAACGAAGGATAGAAGCCTCGTATTCAGTGTAATCGTAACCAACGAATTCAGTAGTCCCTTCTTTCAGTACAATCCAGTCACCTGTTTCGATGGCGGCGGCATTACGTGCACGCTGTTTCTGTTGCTGCATTTCTTCATTGAACTCTTCAATGTTGACAGTCATTCCGTTTTCACGGAGAATCAGCTCTGTCAAGTCGAGCGGGAAACCGAATGTATCATATAAAGTAAAAGCATCTTTACCGCTGATTTCAGTTTTTCCATTGGCTTTGGTATCTTCCATTGTCTTGTCCAATAGACGGATACCAGTTTCCAAAGTGCGGAGGAATGATTCTTCTTCTTCCTTGATTACTTTTTCAATCAGTGTCTTTTGTGCAACCAGCTCAGGATAAGCTTCTCCCATATTATCAATCAATACAGGAAGCAACTTATACATAAATGCCTGTTTCTGTCCGAGGAAAGTATATCCGTAACGAACAGCACGGCGAAGGATACGGCGGATCACATAACCAGCTTTCGCGTTAGAAGGCAACTGACCGTCTGTGATAGAGAATGCAATAGTACGGATATGGTCGGCAATTACACGCATGGCGATGTCCTGCTGCTTATCTTTTCCGTATTCTGTACCCGACATAGCTGCAATAGCTTTCAGCATTGGCTGGAATACGTCTGTATCGTAGTTGGATGTTTTTCCTTGTAAAGCCATACAAAGGCGTTCGAATCCCATACCGGTGTCAATAACCTTTGCAGGAAGCGGCTCAAGGCTGCCATCTGCTTTGCGGTTGTATTGCATGAATACGAGATTCCAGATTTCAATTACCTGCGGATGATCGTGGTTCACGAGGTCGCGACCGGAGATCTTGGCGCGTTCTTCAGCAGGACGGAGGTCGATATGGATTTCGGAACAAGGTCCGCAAGGTCCTGTATCACCCATTTCCCAGAAGTTGTCGTGTTTGTTACCGTTGATGATGTGATCCTTTGGCAAGAACTGTTCCCAATAAGAAGCAGCTTCGTCGTCACGGCTCAATCCTTCTTCGGGACTTCCTTCAAATACGGTTGCATAGAGATGTTCCGGATTCAGTTTCAAGACTTCTACCAGATATTCCCACGCCCAGCTGATCGCTTCTTTCTTGAAGTAATCGCCGAACGACCAGTTACCAAGCATTTCAAACATGGTGTGGTGGTACGTATCGTGTCCTACTTCTTCCAGGTCATTATGCTTTCCGCTTACACGCAAACATTTTTGCGAGTCCGCGACTCTTTGGTATTTCGCCGGATGGTTACCCAAAATAATATCTTTAAACTGGTTCATACCCGCGTTCGTAAACATCAGGGTAGGGTCATCTTTAATCACCATCGGAGCCGAGGGAACGATGTGGTGTCCTTTCGACTCAAAGAAATTCTTGAATGAATCTCTGATCTCTTTTGCAGTCAACATATAATGAAGAATTATGATTTATGAATTATGAATTATGGGCTGTGGGATATGAGAGAGGGGAAGAATCCCCAATAAATCATAAATCACAACTCATAAATTCGTAAAAACTGTGCAAAGATAGCTTGTTTTTATTACTTTTGCCGTATTAACAAGCGAAATATTTCCAAAAAGATGCGCAAAGTATACTACATCTATAATCCACAGACCCAGACTTATGATCGAATTTACCCTACCGTACGGCAGCGTGCGCTTAGTATCCTGCGTCGGCTTTTCTATGGAATGGGGTTGGGAGCAGGTTGCTTTATTGTATTGCTTTTGATTTTTGGTTCTCCGTCGGAGAAGGAATTAAGAATTGAAAACAGCCGTCTTTTGGCGCAGTACAATGTGCTTTCCCGGCGTTTGGACGACGCTATGGGGGTGCTTCAGGATATTCAGCAACGTGACGATAATCTGTATCGAGTGATTTTACAGGCAGATCCTGTTTCTCCGGCTATTCGTCAGGCAGGTTATGGCGGGACGAACCGTTACGAAGAACTGATGGATTTGGCGAATGCCAAGCTGGTGGTGAACACGACTCAAAAATTGGACGTGCTTTCCAAAAGGCTTTATATCCAGTCGAAATCTTTCGATGATGTGATTGATATGTGTAAGAACCATGATGAGATGCTGAAATGTATTCCGGCCATACAGCCTATTTCGAATAAGGATCTTCGTCAGACAGCATCCGGTTATGGTACACGTATCGATCCTATTTATGGTACGACAAAGTTCCATGCAGGCATGGACTTCTCTGCTCATCCGGGAACGGATGTATATGCTACCGGAAACGGAACAGTGGTGAAAGTGGGATGGGAAACCGGATATGGTAATACCATTGAGATAGATCATGGCTTCGGGTATCTCACTCGGTATGCTCACTTGCAGGGATTTAATACGAAAGTCGGAAAGAAAGTGGTACGTGGTGAGATTATCGGAAAAGTGGGTAGTACAGGAAAAAGTACCGGTCCGCATCTGCATTATGAAGTGCACGTGAAAGGGCAGGTAGTGAATCCGGTCAATTATTATTTCATGGATTTGAGTGCCGAAGATTATGAAAAGATGATTCAGTTGGCAGCCAATCATGGTAAAGTATTCGATTAAAATCTTAAAACAGGAGTGTTATGCTTAATACAGACAAAGAATTGAAGCTATATTATTCAATAGGGGAGGTTGCCGACATGTTCGGAGTCAATCCGTCATTGCTCCGTTTTTGGGAAAAGGAATTTCCGCAAATCTCTCCTAAGACAGCGGGAAGAGGAATACGTCAGTACCGCAAAGAAGACGTAGAAACGATCGGTCTTATCTATCATTTGGTAAAAGAAAAGGGCATGACACTTCCCGGTGCCCGGCAACGTTTGAAGGATAATAAAGAAGCTACGGTTCGTAATTATGAGATTGTAAATAAGCTGAAAGCGATAAAAGAAGAGCTTTTGGCTATTAAACGCGAATTGGATGGACGGGAATAAATAAATGCTAATCGATCATGGATTCGATAGGCAAGAAACCTCATAACAAAATGAACGGTGAACAATTTGCATGATACTGCAACTTATTCACCGTTCATCGTTTTCTTATTTACCGTTTGAAAGCTATTCTTCTACACGGCTCACCTGTTTGATATTCTGTATTTTCTTCAGATTGTTGCAGATGGTTTTTACATCATCCACATCATGTACCCATAACTGAATTTTTCCTTCAAAGATACCATCTTCGGTTTCGATGGTTAGCTTACGGATATTTACATTGAGCTGCCTGGAGATAACCTGGGTGACTTCATTCAAAAGTCCCATATTGTCTATACCTTTTATATATATATATACCAGGAAAGATAATTCTTTGTGTGTATCCCATTCTGTTGCTAATATACGGTTGCCATAACTGCTCTTCAGTTTGGCGGCAACAGGGCATTGGCGTTTGTGGATAATGATCCGGTCGTTTTCATCCACATATCCCAATACATCATCACCGGGAATAGGATGGCAACATTCGGCCATGATATATTTCTTCTGCAAACTTTCTTCCGTCAGTTTGAGCACCTCTTTCGGGTTGATTTTTTCTTTTTCCTGCGGTTCTTTCTCTTCCTGCTTCTCTTTGCTATTGCCGAAAGAGAAAGTCAGATATTTCTTCCAGTTACTGGTTTGCTTTTCTTTCAGTTCATTCTTGTCCGCTTCTCCCAAAACGATTGCTTTACTGCCAATGGCAGCCAGCAGTTCTTCCTCATTCTTGGCATTATGCAGTTTGCGTAGCTTTTCGATAACAGCTTCTTCCGGACGGACTTCCTCCTTTTTCAGAAACTCACTAAGGATTTCTTCTCCTATCTTCTGGTTTGCTTTACGCTCTTTGCGGAGAATGGCTGCTATCTTGGCGCGGGCACGGGCAGTGGTTGCAAAAACTTCCCATTGCGGTTGTACGCGTTGCGATTTTGAAGTAAGGATTTCAACTTGGTCACCACTTTGCAATTTGTGGCTCAACGGCACTAATTTATGATTGACTTTGGCGCCAATACAATGGCTACCAATATCCGTGTGCAGGGAAAATGCAAAGTCGAGAGCCGTAGAGTTCTGCGGCATAGTCTTCAGTTCGCCTTTAGGAGTGAACACGAATATTTCAGAAGCAAATAAATTTAGCTTAATGGTATCCAGAAAGTCAATGGCATCCGGTTGCGGATCATCTAATATCTCCTTAATCGTTCTTAACCATTTTTCCAATTCACCTTCATCCTCGCTGCCTCCTCCTTCTTTGTATTTCCAGTGGGCTGCGAAACCTTGTTCGGCAACGTCATTCATCCGTTCACTACGAATCTGGACTTCAATCCATTGTCCGTTGTTACCCATCAGAGTGACGTGCAATGCCTGATAACCATTAGCTTTAGGATGGCTGACCCAATCGCGCAAACGGTCCGGGTGGGGTTTGTATATCTTGGAGATAGAAACGTAGATATCGAAACAGTCATTGAGCTCTTCTTCTTCATTACGTGGTTCGAAGATGATTCGAACAGCCAGTAAATCGTATATTTCTTCGAAAGGAACATGTTTGGTCTGCATCTTGTTCCAGATGGAATAGATTGATTTTACACGGGCAAGTATCCGGTATTTCAATCCCATCTTATCCAGTTGGGTACGAATCGGGGCCGTGAAGTCGTTGAAAACCTTGTCACGTTCAGCGGCAGTAGCATTCAACTTCTCTTCTATTTCCGCATATTCTTCGGGATGTTCATATTTGAAGCTTAGATTCTCAAGCTCCGTTTTTATCTTATAAAGCCCCAAGCGGTTGGCAAGTGGAGCATAGATGTAAAGCGTTTCGCCTGCAATCTTATATTGCTTGTTGGGTAACATGGAACCAAGGGTACGCATGTTGTGCAAGCGGTCTGCTATCTTGATAAGAATGACCCGGATGTCGTTCGACATGGTGAGCAGCAACTTCTTGAAGTTCTCTGCCTGTGCCGAAGCGCGGTCACCGAAGATTCCACCGGATATTTTAGTCAGTCCGTCCACAATCTGGGCGATCTTCGGACCAAAGATATTCTCGATGTCTTCCACTGTGTAATCAGTGTCCTCTACCACATCATGCAGCAAGGCTGCACATATAGAAGTGGAACCGAGACCTATTTCATTGCATACAATGCTGGCAACGGCAATCGGGTGCATAATATAAGGTTCGCCCGAACGGCGTTTGATACCTTTATGCGCCTGATTGGCAAAGTTGAAAGCCTTCGTAATGATTTCAACTTTTTTGCGATGCTTAGTATTGAGATAATCATTCAGTAGTTCGTGGAACGCCTGATTAATCATCTCTTCGTCAGCTATTTCTTTGGGGGCCAGATTATCCATAATTGTTATCCTTTCACTTGCTTAGTTCTGCAAAAATAAGCAAATTTCCGAACGATGCAAGCAGGAAGTTATTTATTTGTATATTTTCAATCGTTTTCCTGCTGCAATTTTAGTGCTAGACATTCCATTCCACCTTTGTATATCCTTAATTGTGACACCATACTTTCTGGCAATAGTGGATAAAGTGTCTCCACTTTTTATTGTATAATAGGTCAGATTTCCCTTACCGGCAACTGCTGATGTCGTTTTGCGGGTTGCAGGTGTAATATCCTTTACAGCAACGGTTTTCCGGTTGCGGAACAACTCATCGGCACGATGCGTATAAATCGTATCTTGCTTATCGATAAAAGTACTGATCGCGTCAATAGGCAGTCTTAACGTATAAGGTTTGCTGTCACCCGGAATCATTTGCTTCTTATATTGCGGATTCAGACTCTTGATCTGATCCAGAGGTACATTACAAAGGTCAGCGATTTGTTCGAAGTGCAGATTTTTGTTTACTTGCACTGTGTCAGTACTTGCCGGAATATTAGTTTCCATCGGGCAGATATTGTGATCGCAGTAGTAAGTCATCACATAGTTGGCAGCGATAAAGGCAGGCACATAGCCACGTGTTTCTTTAGGCAGATAATTGTAGATTTTCCAATAATCAGTTTCGCCATTGGCACGGCGGATTGCCTTATTGATTGTACCGGGACCACAGTTATAAGCAGCAATCACAAGATTCCAGTCTCCATAGATATCGTACATTTCTTTGAGATAACGTGCGGCAGCCCAAGTTGCTTTAATCGGGTCGCGTCGTTCATCTACCAGGCTGTTTGATTCCAAGCCATAGATCTTACCTGTACCGATCATAAATTGCCACAGACCGGAAGCGCCTGCGCGCGACACGGCAGAGGGGTTCAGTGCAGATTCGATAATCGGGAGATATCTAAGTTCCAGTGGAAGTCCGTATGCATCCAATGCTTCTTCAAAAATCGGCATATAGAAGTTGCAGGCACTCAACATGAAAGAAACCTGATTACGCAAGCGTCCTGCATACATATCGATGAATTTGCGGATAATATCATTATAAGGCATTTCCATGATAGCCGGAATGCGTGACAAGCGGTCGATATAGACAGAGTCGCTGAATAAAGGGTTGATTTCAGCTGTACTGCAATCTTTGCCTAAGTCAATATAATTTTTGGCTTTCCAGTCGTTCAACAGACTGTCAAGTGGATATGTCATACTTTTAGGCAGGTCGATGCTTTCTTTGCGTTCAGTTCCATTTTCACGAATCACTACATCTACACTTTGCGCTTTTACCTGCGACGTTGCCACCAGTAAAAGAAAAATAATCGAACAATAGTTAACTAATTTCTTCATGCTTCAATAATAAGATCAATCTAAATTGTGTTTTTAAAATCGTAATACGCATTGCAGACCAACCGACTTGCTTTTTAAACTGCTAGAGCGGAACTGGTTGTTATTGTCGATAACAGCCGGTTCTACTTTCATGCTCAAGTCGGGGGTTATATCGAAGTTAGACAACTCTGCATCTACATAAGCGTCGATGATAGAGATCAGATAAACTCCGATAAAAGCAAATATACTAAGGTCCCGATAACGACGGAACATATCTTTTCTTCGTTTTAGTGTGTTTTTTAGCTGCTCCTCATTATAAGTGGAGTTCGGGGGCAACAAATCTTCGTAACTTTTCGTATTCGGATTGCTGTCCATAATGTCCAGATAGGCTTGCGAATAGTCTTTGTACATCTTACCGTTCCAACTTAAGGCGTAAGCACAACCAGCAAATCCCCCATATATAATAGGTAATTTCCAGTATTTACGGTTGTAAATCTGTCCTCCACCGGGGAATACGACTGCCAACCACGTTGCTTTGGTCGGATTCGGGATAAATATTTTCTTGTTAATATCTTGAGCAGGTGGCGGCACAGTGTCGGTCTTTACAACAATGGAGGCAGGTTGCTCTATCTTTTTCAGCTCTTTCTTGTTGGCTGCATCCAAGCTGTCCGCTATCTGTATTTTAGCAGCTGACAAACTGTCGATGGCCGGAAGTTCTTTGGATGGTATGATTTGGATAGAATCCTTCTTCACCGAGTCCTGTATAATCGGATCACGATGCCTTCGTGCACGGGCTTTCGGCGCTTCGCGCTGTATGATTGTTGTATCTTTCCGTGCCGGAGTAACAGTGGATTGTGCATACACATCAATCCCTGCCACCTGTAAAAAACAGAGAAGCAGGGCGCTGACTAGTAACTGATATTTCTTACTTTTTCTTGTCATTTACTTCTTTAGCGTATCGAAGATTTCCATGATACGTTCCAGTTCCTCCTCGTTCCCGAAAGGAATACTGATCTTGCCTTTTCCCTTTTCAGAGCAGGTGAGTTGTACCTTGGTGTTGAAAAAGCCGGAGAGTTGTTGCTTCAATAAGTTGAATTCTTCAGGAAGTTTGCCACGTTTGGGTGTTATTTTCCGTGTGCCGCTTTTCACAGCTTCTCCTTCGCTTAATGATTTAACAATTTCTTCTACTTTGCGGACTGAATATCCGTGTTCTTGTATTTCTTCGAATATTTTAACTTGTAGTTTAGGGTCGCCTAATGAAATCAGTGCACGGGCATGTCCCATGTCCAACTGCTTGTTTTGCAGGGCCATCTGTATCGGAGCCGGCAATTTCAGTAAGCGCAGGTAGTTGGCGATCGTCGTTCGTTTCTTTCCGATACGTTCGCTAAGACGTTCCTGTGTCAGTTCGTACTGATCGAGCAGATGCTGGTAGGCTAGTGCGATTTCTACGGCATTCAGGTCTTCACGCTGGATATTTTCAATCAGCGCCATTTCCATCATGTTTTCGTCGTCGGCAGTGCGTATATAAGCAGGGATCGTTTTCAGTCCTGCTCTTTGTGATGCACGATAACGACGCTCTCCCGCGATGATCTGATACTCATCGTCCGAGAGTTTGCGTAAAGTGATAGGTTGGATGATACCGATTTCCGCAATGGAATCAGCCAGTTCCTGTAATGCTGTTTCGTCAAACTCACGGCGGGGCTGGTTGGGATTGACAGTAATCTTTGCCAGCTCTATTTCATTAATGGAAGAAGACCCTTCGGTTTTCACATCATCCATTGAGAGCAAGGCGTCGAGACCACGTCCTAATGCATTTCTTTTTTGTGTTGCCATATCTTCTTCTTTCTTTTATTTATTTCGGTTGATAATCTCTTTAGCAAGAGCCAGGTGGTTTTTGGCGCCGGTAGATTCCGCATCGTAAAGGATGGTCGGGACACCGTAGCTGGGAGCTTCGCTCAATTTCACATTTCGTTGAATAACGGTGTTGAATACCAGTTCCTGGAAATGACGTTTCACTTCGTCGTAAATCTGATTAGCCTGACGCAGACGAGAGTCATACATTGTCAGTAAGAAACCTTCGATTTCTAAAGCCGGATTCAGTTTCGACTTGATGATTTTGATGGTATTCAACAATTTGCTGATACCTTCAAGAGCAAAATATTCAGCTTGAACGGGGATAATCACGGAGTCGGCTGCCGTCAGGGCATTGATCGTGATCAGTCCTAATGAAGGCGAACAGTCTATCAGGATATAGTCATATTCTTTCTTCAAAGGGGTGAGTACTTCTTTTAGTATCTTTTCTCGGTTTGGGAGGTTCAGCATTTCAATCTCTGCTCCTACGAGATTGATGTGCGAAGAGATTACTTTCAAAGAATCAATCTCCGTATCAAGGATAGCGTCCTGTACGTTGGCTCTGTCAATAATACATTCATAGATAGTGCATTCCGACTGCTTGATGTCTACTCCCAGACCGGAAGAGGCATTAGCTTGCGGGTCGGCATCTATCACGAGTACCTTTTTTTCCAGTGTAGCAAGTGAAGCTGCGAGATTAATCGTAGTCGTTGTCTTTCCTACACCGCCTTTTTGATTGGCCAAAGCAATAATTTTTCCCATATTCTCTAAATTTATTGGCAGCGAAATAAGTGATAAATCCTTAGAGCGCCTACGAAAAAAGAGAAACTTTGCAATTTCTGTTGATAAGTCGCCTGTTTTGTTAATAACTGTCGGACGAAACGGTTACCAAACTTCGACAGGTTCATCATTTACCTTTCTCTTTATGAGCTTGCAAATATACATATTTATATTGGATATTTATTTCTTTTTTTGCTCGCTTGCAGAAGATTAAGATTTGTAAACGGGTAGGAGTGGGGGTGAAAGAGACTTTTCGATCTGATGCGGGGAGGTGTTTGGTGGTACGGCTTCTTTTTGTTACTTTTGTGCGAATATAAAAAAGGAAAGGATTGAATATATGGAAAAAGAGAAGCCGTTGATACTTGTTTCGAATGACGATGGCGTGATGGCTAAAGGTATTAATGAACTGGTGAAGTTTCTTCGCCCTTTGGGTGAGATTATAGTGATGGCACCTGATGCTCCGCGTTCCGGTAGTGGGTGTGCGCTGACGGTGACGCAGCCGGTTCATTACCAGTTAGTAAAGAAAGAAGTGGGCTTGACTGTTTATAAATGTTCGGGAACACCGACCGATTGCATCAAATTGGCACGAAACACAGTGCTCGATCGGACTCCGGATCTGATAGTCGGCGGTATCAATCATGGAGATAATTCTGCCACCAACGTGCATTATTCCGGTACGATGGGAGTGGTTTTTGAGGGCTGTTTGAATGGAATTCCTTCTATTGGCTTCTCCTTGTGCAATCATGCACCCGATGCTGATTTTGAAGCTGCCGGACCTTATATCCGCAATATCGCTGCCATGATCTTGGAAAAAGGACTTCCTCCTTTAACTTGTCTGAATGTGAACTTCCCCGATACAGCCGATATAAAAGGAGTGAAAATCTGTGAACAGGCGAAAGGACGTTGGACGAATGAATGGGCTGCCTGCCCTCGTCTGAATGATTCTAACTATTTTTGGCTGACCGGTGAATTTACCGATCATGAACCTGAAAACGAGAAGAACGATCATTGGGCTTTGGCAAATGGTTATGTTGCTATCACCCCGACTACGGTTGACGTGACGGCTTATCACTTTATGGACGAACTTAATAAATGGTTTAATTAGTTGAAATTTGAAAAAGAAAGCATGACGCCCTGTTAGTCATCTATCCCTACCAACTCTCAACTCTCAACTCTCAACTCAATGAAGTATTATCTGATTGTCGGTGAAGCTTCCGGCGACTTGCACGCCTCTCATCTGATGGCTGCCTTAAAGGCAGAAGACCCGCAGGCTGATTTCCGTTTTTTCGGAGGTGACTTGATGGCGGCTGTCGGAGGAACGATGGTGAAGCATTATAAGGAGTTGGCATACATGGGATTTATCCCTGTATTACTCCATCTGCGCACTATCTTTGCAAATATGAAGCGTTGCAAAGAAGACATTGTTTCCTGGGAACCGGACGTTGTTATTCTGGTAGATTATCCGGGATTCAATCTTGATATTGCCAAGTTTGTCCATGCAAAGACACAGATACCGGTTTACTATTATATTTCTCCGAAGATATGGGCGTGGAAAGAATACCGTATCAAGAATATAAAACGAGATGTAGATGAGCTTTTCTCCATTCTTCCTTTTGAAGTGGAATTCTTCGAAGGAAAGCATCAATACCCCATTCACTATGTAGGAAACCCTACGGTGGATGAGGTGGCAGCCTATCAGGCAGCTCATCCGAAAAATAAGGAGCACTTTATTGCGGAGAACCAATTGGAGGATAAGCCGATTATCGCTCTTCTTGCCGGTAGCCGGAAACAGGAAATCAAAGATAATCTGCCGGATATGTTGAAGGCTGCTTCCGCTTTTCCTGATTATCAGCTTGTCTTGGCCGGTGCACCTGCCATTGCTCCCGAGTATTATAAACAATATGTAGGAGAAGCGAAAGTGAAAATCATTTTCGATCAGACTTATAGCCTGTTGCAGCATGCAGATGTAGCTTTAGTTACTTCGGGTACAGCTACGCTTGAGACGGCATTGTTTCGTGTTCCTCAAGTGGTTTGTTATTACACTCCGATCGGGAAAGTGGTTTCTTTTTTGCGGCGTCATATCCTGACAGTGAAATTTATTTCGTTGGTAAATTTGATTGCCGACCGTGAAGTAGTCAAAGAACTGGTGGCAGATACGATGACCGTGAAGAATATGCAGAGCGAATTGAGAAATATCATTGAAAATGAAGCATATAGAAATGAGATGCTTTCGGGGTATGAATATGTAGCCGAACGGTTAGGACCTGCCGGTGCTCCCCGTCATGCAGCTCGTGAAATGCTGCGTTTGTTGAAAAAATAACTTTCTTTTTCTGAATAAACGTAAAGCCGATGCAGTAAATGCACGGCTTTTTTATTTATAAAGCAGAAGACTAAAATAATGAAAGGAAAAAGATATGAAAAAATTTAAGTGGCTTTTAGGAATCTTATTATTGGCATTAGTGCCAATGTTGCAATCATGTGATGATGATGGTTATTCTATTGGAGATTTCAGCTGGGACTGGGCGACTGTTCGTGCAACCGGTGGAGGAGGATATTATTTGGAAGGTGATAATTGGGGGGTGATTGATCCGGTTGCTACTTCTATTCCTTGGTTTAAACCAGTGGACGGTGAACGTGTTGTGGCTTTTTTCAATCCTTTGTATGACATGGAAGGAGGAAAAGGAGTTCAGGTGAAGATGGAAGGCATACAGGAACTGTTGACAAAAGAAGTGGAAGATATGTCGACAGAGGAAGAAGCGGAAGAATTCGGAAATGATCCTATTCTGATTTATCAGGGTGATATGTGGTTGGGAGGAAAGTTCCTGAACGTAATTTTCCGTCAGGAGTTGCCTCGTTCGGAGAAACATCGTATCAGCCTTGTGCAAAATAAGATGGAACCGGGAGAGCCGGGCGAACCGTCAGAACCGGGAACATTGAATGTGGATGAAGATGGTTACATACATTTGGAACTGCGTTATAATACATATGAGGATGTGACTGACTATTGGGGATGGGGACGAGTTTCTTATAATCTGGAAAAATTCTTCCCTACGCCGAAAGATTCCTGGGTAGCACCCAAAGGGTTTAAGGTGACAATAAACTCAAGAGAACATGGAGAAGGAAGAGTGATTGTGCTTGATCTGGATCATCCGGTCGGTGTACCGGAAGCAGCGAAGGATGTTCATTCCACTTCTTCGATCCGATAACCTAACTATGATTTACTGTGTGTGAAAAAGGTCGGGATACTTCCGTAGAAGTTCCCGACCTTTTGTATTTTGTTTCAGCTCTAATCGATTGAGAAAGAATCCCCCGTTAGAACCATGTTAATGCATATAGATAAACGACTGCTGCCGGTATAGCCATCAGGGAACTGTCAAAGCGGTCGAGCATCCCACCGTGTCCCGGAAGAATGGTTCCCGAATCCTTAACGTGCAACTGGCGTTTCAATAACGACTCCGTCAGGTCGCCCCATGTGCCGAATATTACAACCACCAAGGCCAGTCCTGCCCATTCAATCATTGACATAAATGGGAAGTAGTGAGCGAGTATAAAAGATACTCCGATTGCTACCACTCCGCCGCCGATAGAACCTTCCCATGATTTCTTGGGAGAGATACGTTCAAATAACCGGTGTTTGCCGATCAATGAACCGATGCAATAGGCTCCCGTGTCATTCAGCCAAAGGAAAATAAAGATAGATAGCGGTAGGATAGGATTGTAACTTACGCTACTGTATTCTGATCCCGGATCGTTATGGAATGCTAATACATTCAGCAAAGCAAAAGGTAGTCCGATATAAAGTTGGCTAAGCATAGAATAAGCCCAGTTAAGTACCGGGTTTTCCTTTTTCAGATACAACTCGCTAATCATCATGTAAAGCAATAAAAGCACATACGGGATGAATATCTTCGAATCGGCCGCATCAATGCAGAATCCCATGATTGCAAGGAATAGGTAAGCCCCGCCGAGCATATTAATAGTCTTGTTTATCTTCACTCCTTCTGCGCGCATATTTACCAGCTGTCCGAACTCATAAATGGTCAGTGCGCTGATAGCGGTAAACAGAATACCAAAGCTGAATGCGTCATAAAGGATGCCCCCCACCAAGATGGCAACGAAGAGTACACCCGTAATAGCTCGTTTTATGAAATTATTAATCAAAATCTATTCGTTTTAATTAGTTGGACCCGTTAGCTTCTTCTTCATTGGATTTACCCTCTACGGTAACTTTGCCCTCCACAGTAACCTTTTTACCTTCTGCGGCAACTTTGGTGTCTATGGGTGCTTGTTTTTCCTTTGCGGTATTTTCAGCTTCCTCTTCTTTGATTTCTTTTTCTTCTTCTTTCAGCTTTTGGGCAAGTTCTCTTTCAGCTCTTGCGGCATCCTGACTTTCTTTAGCAGCCATGATTTCTTCCGAACGGGAAGCCCAAGGGCGTTTACCGAAGATGCGTTCAACGTCTTCCGCGAAGATTACTTCTTTGTCAATCAGTAATTGCGTCAGTTCGTTGTGTCCTTCTTTATTCTCCGACAGAATTCTCTTGGCACGGTCATACTGCTCGTTTACCATTCTCTTGACTTCTTCGTCAATCAATTCGGCTGTCTTTTCGCTGTATGGACGGTTGAAAGAATATTCATCGTTGTTGTAATAACATAAGTTCGGCAGCTTGTCGCTCATACCTAAATAAGCAATCATGCCGTATGCCTGCTTAGTCACCCTTTCCAGGTCGTTCATGGCACCTGTTGAGATGCGGCCGAGGAATAAATCTTCAGCGGCGCGTCCTCCCAAAGTAGCACACATTTCGTCCAGCATCTGCTCCTTGGTAGTGATCTGACGTTCTTCCGGCAGATACCAGGCAGCTCCTAATGCACGTCCGCGAGGAACGATTGTAACTTTAATCAATGGGTTGGCATATTCCAACAACCAGGAGATAGAGGCGTGTCCTGCTTCATGCAAAGCGATAGAGCGTCTTTCTGCTTCCGTTGTAATCTTGGTTTTCTTTTCCAGACCACCGATGATGCGGTCTACCGCATCCAGGAAGTCCTGCTTGCTTACGAATTTCTTTCCGTGGCGGGCAGCGATCAGTGCAGCCTCATTGCAGACATTGGCAATATCCGCACCCGAGAATCCCGGTGTCTGACGTGCCAGCAAGTCCACATCTACACTATCGTCTATTTTAATCGGGCGCAAATGCACGCCAAATACTTCTTTACGTTCGTTCAAGTCGGGCAGGTCCACGTGTATCTGACGGTCAAAACGTCCTGCGCGGAGCAGTGCCTTGTCGAGTACGTCTACACGGTTGGTAGCAGCAAGGATAATCACACCGCTATTGGAACCGAAGCCGTCCATTTCTGTCAGCAACTGATTCAATGTGTTTTCGCGTTCGTCATTTCCTCCCATTGCAGGGTTCTTGCCACGGGCACGTCCTACGGCATCAATCTCATCAATAAAGACGATACAGGGAGCTTTTTCTTTAGCCTGTTTAAACAAGTCGCGAACACGGGATGCACCTACACCCACAAACATTTCCACGAAGTCGGAACCAGCCAATGAGAAGAAAGGTACATTCGCTTCGCCGGCCACAGCTTTGGCAAGCAATGTTTTACCGGTTCCCGGAGGGCCTACCAGCAATGCTCCCTTGGGTATCTTACCTCCCAAATCCGTATATTTCTGCGGTTCCTTTAAGAACTCTACGATTTCCTCCACTTCTTGTTTTGCTTCGGCCAGCCCCGCTACATCTTTAAATGTAATCTTGATGGCTCCGCCTTTTTCAAAAAGCTGGGCTTTTGATTTTCCTACATTAAATACGCCGCCGGGGCCACCACTGCCGCCTCCGCTCATACGGCGCATGAAGAATATCCATAACGCAACCAGCAAGACAAGCGGGAGTACCTGAATCAGAATTGCGGGGAAAATATCCGATTTGGGCGGATAGTCGGATGAACCGTCAAAATGACCGGCTTCCTTTTCTGCCTGCAAAAACTCTTCCAGTTTATCGGTAGACGGGGTTCTACTTGTAATGACAGGGTTGCGTCCCACCTTGGTAGAGTCGGCTCCAAAAACAGCCCCTACGGCAGTCGGTTTGAGGAAAGCTTCGATTGATTTATCTTCATAACCCAATACTTTGCTGACATAACCCTTTTTTACATAGTCCTGAAACTCGCTGTAAGTTACAGCTTTGCTTCCTGCTCCTTTTGAATCACTGCCCCACCAGAGGCCGAGAAGCATAAGGGCAATAATCATATACATCCAGTTCAGGTTGAACTTGGGCATATTAACCTTATTGTTAGGTTTATTGCTATTGTTATTATTGCTATTATTATTGTCCATAATCATTAATTAGTCTAGATCGGGGATTTGAGTAAGTTTGGCATCTGCCCAGAGGTGCTCAAGATTATAAAAAGCTCTTGTCTCCGGCAAAAAAACGTGTACCAATACATCGGCATAGTCCATAGCTACCCATTCTGCATTTCGGAGTCCGTCGATTGCATAAGGCTTGCTGTCCGCACCTTTGCGTGTAAATTCCTTGATTGAATCTACTATTGCACTCACTTGACTGGGAGAATTTCCCTGACAGATAACGAAATATTTACAGATGGTATCTTCTATGCTGGTTAAATCGGCAACGACTATCTTTTTACCTTTTTTCTCTTGAATTCCTTCTTTTATTTTTTCAATTAATACTTTAGTATCGTTCATTCCTGTAATTGGGATTAATAATTCATGTTCTCTATTTGTTTATAACAAAAAAAGGTGACCCTTTGTTTCTGATAATAAACGTGATATTTTTGACAAATATACGCTGATTTATTGGATACAAGAAAGTTATCCCTCAATTTTTGTGTTTTTTAGTGGAGATACTTTTGTTTGGAAAGCTTATTTGGACATTTTTGCAAAAAAAATATCGGATTTGTTTTGAATTCCCAAAATATTTGTATCTTTGCACCCGCAAACGAAAATCATTGGGCTATGGTGTAATGGTAACACTACAGATTCTGGTCCTGTCATTCCTGGTTCGAATCCAGGTAGCCCAACAAAACACCAGCTTTTTACTGACAAAAACCCGCTAAAAATGCAATTTTAGCGGGTTTTTTTGTGCTTTGACAAATACCATCCGAAAAAAGTTGACGCTAATTCGGTGGCTAATTCGGTGACACGAATGCTCTTTTTTGATATTTTTTTGAGTGGTTCTCAAAAAAAAATAACGATGAGCCAAAAAAAGCAAACTTTCAATGTTCTTTTCTGGATAAGGAAAGGAAGAACGAATGAAAAACTGTCACCTCTTTCATGTCGGGTTACGATTTCGGGACAAAGATACGAAATTCCCACGAAACTATACCTACGGTCTGAATCATGGTCGGCAGTTGCGCAAAAGTCACTTGGTAAGACCGCCAATGACAAAGAAGCCAACCGGTATATCGAAGATTTGAAAATCACGATCGAAGATACCGTTACCAAAATCAGACAGAAAAACTACCCTCTCAACATTGAGAACTTCAAACTCATGTTTCAGACACAGGATAATGAGTTCTCTACCATCAGCACACTGTTTGATTACCATGAAATCATGGAGAAGAAAAATCTCCGTGCCAGTACATTTGTCGGCTATCACGTAACGAAGAAACACCTGCTCAACTTTATACGTATCAAATACCATGTCTCTGACTATGATTTGACCGCCATTGACAAAGCTTTCGTTTATGAGTTTTACGCCTATCTGCAAGGCTATAAGAGGGAAGGGGAGACCGTATGCGCTGTCAATGGTGCATTGAAGCATATCCAGCGTTTCAAAAAGGTGATGAATGTCGCCCTGCAAAACGAATGGATAAGCCGGAACCCTGTCTGCCTGCTCAACGCCAAGAAAACGAAAGTAGAAAGAGGATTCCTGTCCGAAAAGGAACTGAAGAGCATCGAGGAAGTCCCTTTGCCCGTCAACCTCTCCATCGTGAGGGACGTGTTTGTATTTGCTGTCTACACCGGGCTGTCATTTGTCGACATCAGTAACCTGACGAATGAAAATATAAATGTCGGTATCGACAAAAGCTTGTGGCTGAACTACTATCGTCAGAAAACGGACATACACGCCATGCTGCCTTTATTGCAACCTGCTGTCTGTATATTAAAGAGGTATGAAGCATACCACAAAGGAAAACGGACTAATCATGTATTCCCGGTACCGCCCAACCAGGTGGCAAACCGATACCTGAAAAAAGTGGCCAAGGAAGCGGGAGTAGAGAAAAATATTACCTTCCACATGGCAAGACATTTTCAATCTTCTTTCTTGCTGAGAACAAACGACTTACAAAGAATTGCGGCTTGAATGCTAACGATTTGGAAACGAGCGAAGTTCCGTATCTTACATTGTTTTGCATTAAAACAAAAGAACGCTTTGTTTATCTGCAAATATACAAAAAATCTCTGATAAACACTCTCATATATTAGATTTATTTTTCATAGACTCATAAAAATCGGCATTTGAGAGGAAATCTAAAAGAAAATAGCTAACTTTGCAACCGCATTACACTTGCAGAAGCCCGAAGAGGGATAGTGGGTGGGTGCAACTTTACATAAAGAGCGTTTACTTGACGCTTGTCTTTGACACACCGTAACTTCGCAACTTACAACAACAGTCAAAGGACAAGACAACAGTAGATGTTCACGGTAGGTATATTATGCCTTGCCGTGAATTGTCGTAAATATACATTATTGCATATTTCGATTCGTTCACGCATGGGATTAATATATACCATGCGTGGGCTTTCTGCGTTGTCCGTTCTGACTGTTGGGCAATGCGAAGGCCTTGGTGTGTGGGATGGGCAACAGGCAAGATTCCCACGCTTTTTTTGTTTAGTTCAAATATGCTTTGTATAATCATGGTATCGGGAACTCTGCCATACAAGGAATTTTCAGAAAGCAGAATTAATCTATGTACAAGATTTCCTGGGACTATGAGACTGGTGGAGTTTTGCTTCACTCGCACGTTACTTCAGACACTTTGGGGATAACGCCACGTCCTGTATTCTGGGAAGAGCTTAATTTGTTAAAGTTGAACGAATTAGGTTGGGAATATCCCTACACAGAAGAGCCTTTGATGTGGGCTTGCAACAAGCAATACTTTTATCGTGGGAAATTGATGTTTGAGGTAAAAGGAGCGAATATTTATGATTCTCCTATCGTCCTGTTTCAGAAAGGGAAAGAAAAGGCAACCTTACAATGTGTGGATGTGGCAAAAATGCTACACCGTAACAAAGACTTCCTTTTTCTATTGGAAAGCGAAGCCATTGAATTTATCCGGGACACATATTTGCAATACACATCTGCTAATCGTAGTACTGCACAAGTAGCTTCCAATCAACTTGATTATAACCAGTTACTCGAAAATGCAGAAAAGCGTTATAAAAAGAAAATGGCTATTGTAAAGGAAGATTGCGATAGCTTCGATATTGTACCTCTCGACACAGCCAAAGAGAGTGGCAAACGTATTTTCCATTCCACCAAAATAGACCGCTTTCTCGCTTCTTTCTCCGGCGGGAAAGATAGTCAAGTAGTACTTGACCTTTGCACTCGTGCCATTCCTTCTACAGACTTTGAAGTGATTTATAGCGATACCGGCTATGAGCTTCCTACTTCACTTAACCTTTACGAACAAGTGCGACAGCACTATACATCGTTATATCCCGACTTGAAATTTTCCGTAGCTCGTAATCATGAATCCGTTCTAAACTATTGGGATCAGATAGGCACTCCCAGTGACACGCATCGTTGGTGTTGCTCGGTGATGAAGACCGCCCCTCTCTATCGCATGTTGAAAATTGAGGGGACTAATAAACAAGCAAAAGTATTGGCTTATGAAGGTACACGTTCAGAAGAAAGTGTACGCCGCTCAAAATATGCCCGAATAGGAAAAGGCGTTAAGCATGATGTTGTCATTAACGCACGCCCTATCTTAGAATGGAATACAACAGAAGTTTTCTTATACATACTCAAGCATAATCTTCCCATAAATATCGCATATCGTGCAGGAAAACCGCGCGTAGGATGTTTGATTTGCCCATTTTCTTCGGAATGGGACGACATGATTGTAAATAAGATGTTTCCAAAAGAACTTTCTCCGTTTTTAACTCGCTTGGAAAACTGGGCTGATTTGAGGAATATCCCAAACAAAAACGAATACATAAAAGGACATAAATGGAAACTGAGGGCAAGTGGGAAACACGTAAAATCAATGTCTTCCGTGGCGTTTAAACAACTAAAAAATGATTTAATTGCAACAATTGAAAGTGCAAGACAAGATTTTTTCGTTTGGATAAGTACCATTGGAAAGATAAACACAAGAAGAGAGAAGAATACTATCGTAGGAGAATTGAAATATAAAGATAATATTTACAAGTTTGATATTTCTTACCTTGATTCTTCAAAATCAAATTATACGGTTCATTTTTACAATGTGACAGATATAACCTTTAGTAGCTTACTGAAAAGGGCAATGTATAAAACGACTTATTGCATTCAATGTGAAGCGTGTGAAGTTGAATGCCCTTCAGGAGCATTAAGTGTCTATCCAACCGTAAATGTAGATGAACAAAAGTGTATCCATTGCTATAAATGTTTGAATTTTCATAATAAAGGCTGCATTGTAGCAGACTCATTAAGTATGACACAAAATGATAATGAAAAGCTGAATGGCATCAGTGCTTATGGTACATTCGGTCTTCGTGATGAATGGTTGAACGAGTTCTTTATCAATCCTGGAGATTTTTGGAATAACAATTCTCTTGGGAAGAAGCAGGTCCCTTCTTTTAAAAGCTGGTTAAAGGATTCCGAAATCATTGATACTAAGAACAAAATCACTCCATTAGGAGAAGTACTTGCCCAAATGTATCAAGATATGCCGGACATTGTATGGGAGGTTATATGGATTAATTTGACCTATAATTCACCTTTAATAAAATGGTTTGTTAGAACAATAAAAGTAGGGACTGTCTATTCGAAGAAAATTTTGCAAAGTATTTATGAAGAGCAATATAGTGAAGGATATACTACATTCAAATATTCTTTGGATGCACTATACAACACATTACTCTCTTCTCCGATTGGTAATAGTTTTCATCAAAAAGAAGATATCTCCAAGACTGACGATATTAGGAAATCCCATGATGACATAAGTGACATTGCCGTTGCTTATTCTCTTTATAAGTATGGTAAAACACATTATATAAAATCATTCAGAATAGACGATTTGTATAATAGTAATGATGGAACAGGAATCTTTTTTGAATTTGGACTTAATAAGGCTGATTTTGAAAAGGTTCTAAGAGTTCTTGATACTTCTATCCCAAGATTTCTGACTGCAGAATTAAATATGGGGTTAGATAATATTACGCTTCATGATGAATGGAGTGAAATAAGTATACTCAAATCATTTATAATGTAGGTAGGATTTTTACCTCTCTGAAACAACTAATGCAATGGCAACAAGATATTCAGACTATATCACGATACGTGAATCGAAACCTGCTTATAATATAGGTAGGGAAGAACAAGGAGAATGGGAATCCTTTATTCCCAATGAACAATTCAACGACATATTGCGCAAGGTGGTAAGTGCCGTTCGTAATAATGACCAAGATGCACACAAGTCATTTTGGATTGACGGTACGTATGGTACGGGCAAGAGTCATGCAGCCGCAGTAATCAAGCATTTACTTTGTGATGAAGTGGACGACATTCGTGAATATTTGGACACCGAATATGCATCCCGGCAATACGATTTGTTACGCCAGTCAGTCTATGATGTAAGGAACTGTAAACGTCTTTTCCCTGTTAATCTATATGGTACAGAATCCATCGCACACAAAGAAGACTTTTCACACCGTTTGCAAAGTGCCATAAAAAGGGCATTAAAAGCAGCAGGATTGACCAATTTCTTTGTAAAAACAGACTTTGATGATTATGCTGACCATGTGGAAAGCGAACCTGCCTTTTGGGAAGACATCATCAGCCAAAGTCCCAAACTGGAAGCCTATGCTCCAGATGTGAAGACTTTGGCAAGCAAGTTGCGTACAACTGACACTTCCATACTCACGCAGGTAAAGAGGGCATTAGCAGAACGGCGCATGGATATACGTCTGAATAGTGCCAATATTTGCGATTGGTTTTTTGAGGTACAAGACAAGTTGGCAGAAAATACTGACTACTGCGGATTATTGATTATTTGGGACGAATTTACCGACTTAATGAAATCAGACATGGGGTCGTCATTGTTGGTTGAGCTACAAAAGATAACTGAGCAAGCTATGGAAACTTGTAACAACAGCTATTTCTTCTTTATCTCCCATCCTTCGGCACTGAATAAACTTGATGCGCAAGAACGTACCAAAACTACAGGTCGCTACCATTATATGAAGTATAATATGGAAACGGTGTCGGCATTTAAAATCATGTCACGCAAGTTCCGCATTGCTGATATTGAGGGGTATGAAGCATTAACTACTTCTTTTTTCAATAGCCATGCCGGAATGTTGGCTCGTTATGCAAAGGGAAGCAATAATGTAGAAGATACGATAAAAGACTTGCGTAATCTCTATCCCATTCATCCTGCTACAGCCAATCTTGCCACCTATTATGCACGAGTGGTGGGTTCTTCCTCACGAAGTGTTTTCGAATTTATCGGTGCAAACCAAGCTATACGTGACTTCTTGGAGAGTGAGGTAGCGTTCGCCGAGCATAAAACCATTACGGCTGATTATCTTTGGGATTACGTTATGGAAGTGTTCAACGAAGACCATATTCGTTACGGGGCTGTGACTGAACGCTACAATTCTTATAGGCTACAAGTGAAAAACCAAGGAGTAAACACCTATGCAGTATTCAAGGGTATCTTATTGCTCAATGCTTTAAATAATGTCGCCGGAAACGAAACCGTAACCCCCAGCGAAGAAAATGTGAAAAGTCTTTTTACAGGTACACAAATAGAGCCTCACATAGACGAAATATTGAACTGGCTGAATGATAGTAGTATCATCCAACGTGCTCCGGGCGGATTGTTCTCTATCCAATTCTCCGCACTTCCTCCCAAAGAGATTGAGGAGATTAAATTGGAAATGAAAGCTCAATTCAAATATACCTCACAACTGGTTACGTATGGGCAGGAAGTACGCAAAGCATTCGATACGCTTACTTCTAATGTCAGCCGTCCTGTCAGTATCAATTTCTTTTCCCTCTATGTGAATGAAGCAGCCTTGCTCCATCAGATAGAGAATGCTATAGAAAAAGCGAAAAGCTATGAATTGTTCATTGCTGTAATGCTGGGGCGAAACGATGAAGAGATGAATGAATTGAAAACTATAGTTTCACATGCCTCAAACGATGAACGTTTTACCAATGTTGTCTTTATGGTGTTTGATGCTACTTTCGGTGACGACAATTACGAGCGTTTCATAGAGTACATGGCTAATGCCCAATGCGCAAGTCGCCATAACTTGGCAGACCAACGTGCAGCACACGACAAGAATGCACAAGCCATGATTTCAGATTGGATGAAAGAAGTTCGCCGTAGCAATTTTTCTGTATATGTGAAAGGGGAAAGCGAGACCTTTTCCACCATGAAGCTGGCAACAGCAGTCAATGTAGGCATATCCCCTAAAGTGTTTAGTCGTGGAGCGGAAACGCTTGATTTGCTACGTACTCGTGCGCCTAAGACATTCTGGAAAAATCAGCAAGCCAAAGAAACGGCCAAGAACATATTAATGTTCAATACCTATGATGAAATAATAGGCAAAGCAACAGGTCCGGCTTTACCTCTAAAGTTCTTATTCCAAGATGCAGTAGATGATAATCTTCGCTGGAAAGAAAATGTAGATAAAGAAAACCATCCGCTTTATTTGGTAAGTGAATTCGTCGGCCGAAAAATAAAAAACGCAGACAAGGCAAAAGAGTTTAATTTGGCGGAGAAATTCATCGAATTGACACGCGCGCCTTACGGTTTGTTCCCTTCGTATGCGGGTATCGCCATGCTGTCATTTGCCATGCGACCTTGGATAAACAAAATTTATTCGGTAGATGGCAAGCCCCGATTGGCACAGCACTTGGTGGATGATGTGATGGAAACGTTCAAGTCATGGGAGAACGGAAAGCCAAGTAACAAGATCACTTTTACGTTCGAAACGAAAGAAGCAGGACAACTGAGTAAATTGTTGATAAAGGTATTCAAGTTGAAGTCATTGAAGACCTATTCGGATATCAGCAGTTTGAAAGATGCTCGTTGGGCTATTTCTCATGAATATACAGCAGAAAAAGGTTATCCACTATGGACATTGAAGTATGTAGATGGAACAAACGAGGAAATGTCATCTCTCATTGATAAGATTGTGACAATATCTCTTGACCCAAACATTAACAAAAATCCGTCATTGATGAATGATGCGCTTGATTTGTTGGGACGTTATGAATTTGAGTTCCCTATGCTCCTCAATCGCAGTGGAGCTTTCGAGGAAGGTTATCATAATTTCCTCAAATCTAATGAAATCGTGAATTTGGATAATGAACATTTGCCGGATGCGAAGACATATATCAAGCAACACTTGCAAGGAGAAGTAGGGCTTTGGACAGAAAGAGAGGTGAACGACAAATTAAAGGATTGGAAGTTGTCGCTTACTCCAATGCCTGCGCCAACATCCTTACCCTCTGCACAGCCCTCAAAATATACGCCGTTTACATCGGGGCAATCATATAATGCGCATGAAGAACCACAAACAAAGTTTGGGCAAGTATCGGAAGGCTTGAACTCCTGTTCTTCGACAAAACGCCAGCAAGCATTGGAGCATATTGGCAACATTCCTTCGCTTGCTACCGCTCAACGCTTATTGGAACAGCTTTGTGATTTGGGATATGAAGACATACTCGACATGATTTTAGATAATTAGATGTATGAATAAGGATTTCGAGCATATTGACCGTCTTATAGAGGAGGTAAAAAAGGACAAAGCAGCTGATGGTGCCAATTCCTCAATACTGAATCGCTATCCTGTACGTTTTGTGTTATTTGATAACTTTGCAGACTCCAAAGATTTTGTCAGCGAGTTGATAGGGTTAGGAGTGGCAAAAATGCAGAAAATAGTGGATTGGATGGATAAAGAACATCCTGACCAAATCTTGACGCATAGTTGCTTGGCTAATTGTATCAAACAATATATTGAAGATAATAGCGACTCCGATTGCATTATTGTGCCATTCTCGGAATTGGCACGATTCTACGACAATCATACAGCGAAGGAATTTGAAACTTTGGTTAGCGACATCAAGGGAATACAGTCTGCAACTTCCGGCTTTAATAATCGACAGCGCGTCTATATCCCGATGATAGGTCAATATGGCAAAATGTCGAAATTCTTTTCAGATTCCCAGTCTGTCATTTGGCATTTGGTAGGCTCCAAGCAAGAAAACGGATACCACCTGACGCTTGCCCAAAACACTTACCAAGTAGCCGGATTGGAGAGAGAATTTACCATAGTACGCTCTGTTACAGATTGGCTCAAAGTGTGGCGTGATGAGAATGCAAGACCGGAAATTATCAGTACGTCCAAATCAATTTACGCATTGGCGGACAATGCCCAGCCGGACAATGCTTTGAGTTATACCACTTGTAGCAATGCGTATGAATTCCTAACAAAAGGATTGCACCTCGATTTTGGCGAGATAAAATATCAAAGGGAAGATGCCGGTAATTGGGAGAAATTAGCAGGAGAAATAGAATACAAGAATTTTTCTTTTGAGAAATTCTTCAATAAATATTTCGACATATTCGATTTGGCAGACTACACTGTATTTGTTAAGACTTGGTTCGAAAATACAGAACATTTCAAACGCTGGTTGCTGGCTACTTACTATTCCAAACGATTCTGTAACAAAGGGTATATTTGCCAGTTGCTCCGTAATTGTAGATTGTACAACAACCAAGAGTTTGTGTCGGCAGCCGCCCTATCCGTTTTTGACATGGACAATCCGGAAGAGTGCCTGAATGAGCGCACGGAAATCCTAAATTATGCCCATAAAAACAAGATACGACTAACAGACGATACGAATGAGAAATTGTGCCGAAAGTTGGAGAATATAGCACTGGAAGATGGGTATGAGACCGCCATGCGATATGTTACAGGATTGTCTGACGGAGAAAAAGAACTGATGATACGGTGGGTTGCCAATGGCCGTGTTCCAATAAATAAACTGGCTAAACTATATCCACAGCTTTATAACTATATGGAGAAGAGTTGCGGCACTTCTGATATTCATCAGAAATGGGTATTAGATTACATGGATGCTTACAAACAAGCGAAATTGTCTAATAGATATACAGACTTAATAAGCACATCAATAGATGAGAGAAACGCAAACTCCGTAACGTTCAACTCGTGGTATAATCAATTCAGCACTATTCGTACATTGTTAAATGGAAGAAAGGATATTGACGTTTTTTATTGGATTGACGGCTTAGGCATTGATTGGATTCCTTTTATTATGCAACTTGTGGAGCAATACAAAAGCGAGGGCATCTTTCTTAATGAGATAATGATAGCCCGTTCTTTATTGCCTTCAAAAACAGAAAACAACAAGACCGACTTGTTAAAGCTAACCAACGGTGAATTATCGAAAAAAGGCGATTTAGATGGCTTTGCCCATAAATGCACTTTTTACCCTCAATATATTATTGAAGAAATTAAAATTGTGGAAAGTGCTGTGAGAGAGATTATTTCAGAACATGCTGGCAAAAAGATTGCTATCATTTCGGACCACGGTCTGTCTTATCTCTCACAATTACGGACTGGATATAACTTAGGAGGTATAAAATCAGACCATTATGGGAGATGTGCCATACGTAAACTAGGAACTAATACCCAAGATGACAAATACATCATACTAGATGATGGGCAAACTATTTGCTCGCTTCGCCATAATTCACTTGCTGGTAAAATACCCGATGGACAGGGATGCCATGGTGGATGTACTCCAGAAGAAGTGCTGGTTCCTATCATAATTCTATCTTCGCAGCGGCAACCTTCTGAATACTCAATAAGCCTTATTGATGATGCAGTGAACGGAAATAATCCGATTCTGATGTTCCGTATCAAAGGCGTTACAAACTTGGAAATGCCAAAGTTGATTTATAATAACACAGGGTACAATCTAAACAACCAAGGAAATTTCCGTTTTGAGAGCGACAGATTGGAGCTAACACAAGAGGTTGATGAAGTGGAAATACGCATTGGCAGCTATTCACAAAAGTTTAAAATAAAGATTAACTTGGGTGCTGAAGAAGAAGACCTTTTCGGTGACTTATAATAAATATTGACATATGACAGAAGAATTAAGCAACAAGATACGTCAAGCATTTGGAACACAAACCATTTATAAAGACTCTGCCACATCCGGCAGTCTGTTTGATGGACGTACTCTTCCTTCGTTCGTCAAGGACTTCTTGCTAAAAAAATACATTAACTCAAATGGTGAGGTTGATAAAGGCGGATTGACCAATTTTCTTGACAAGGTCATTCCACGACATACTTCGGAAGTAAAAGACCGCTTAGGCTGTGGAGAAGAATTGACATTACTCACTCGTTTTGAAATCTATATTGACTTAGTAAAAGGGGTGCGCCGTTTCGCCATTCCTGATATGGGCATTAAATTAAAAGAAGGCATCATTCCCGATTATGTGTACAATAAGCATCAAGGGGAATTGGTGGATGGAGAAAAGTGGGGCATTATAAAAATGTGCGTGATGCCTGATGATGACGGGAAAAAGAATCATGTGGAAATGCTCGACTTTAAACCATTTAAACCTTATAAATCCATTGATATGAGTTATTATCGGGACGCTCGAAAACAATTCACAACCATCGAATGGATTGATGTACTATTATCTGCTATGGAATATAATGCTGATGGGTTTTCGACAATGAAAGAAAAGGTAGAATTCCTTACTCGTTTGTTGATATTTGTAGAACCCAGACTCAATGTGATAGAACTAGCCCCTAAAGGAACAGGAAAATCATACGTATTTGGTAACTTGTCTAAATATGGATGGTTAGTTAGTGGTGGAAAAGTATCACGAGCCAAACTGTTCTACGACAAACAAAAGCAACAAACTGGTATTGTTAAGAACCACGATTTTACAGCTTTTGATGAAATACAAACCATTGTTTTCCAAGAACGCTCTGAAATACAAGCTGCATTAAAAGCCTACTTGGAACAAGGTAAAACAACAATTGACAATTTTGAGTTTATTGCTGATTGTGGGCTGATGCTGATGGGGAATATCGACTTAGATGACAATCGTCGTCCTATGTCAAGAAAATATTTTGATAAATTACCCGAAAGTTTTAGAGAATCCGCTTTGCTCGACCGCTTTCATTGCTTCATAGAAGGTTGGTATTTACCCCGTATTAACAAAGAAATGATATTTAAAGGATGGACTGTCAATGTGGAATATTTTTCGGAGGCATTGCATACATTGCGTACACAGACGATTTACGGACAACTCTTTGATGAGTTGGTAGGCTATGAAAAGCAAGCTGACAATCGTGACTTTAATGCAGTGAAGCGTATAACGGTAGCTTCAATGAAACTTTTGTTTCCTCATTGGACTTCAATTGAAGATGTAAACCGTGAAGAATTTGATACCTATTGTTTACAGCCAGCCATTCATCGCAGGGGTATTATTAAAGAACAATGTCATAATATTGACCCTGAATTTAAAGTTCAGATGCCTAATTTTTGGACTATTGGGAACAATTAATTCAGTTTATTCTTTCAAGAGCAATTTCAAAGTTTACCCTTTGAAATGCTCTTGAAGTTGAGGGATAATTTAATCTTATTTTTATTATCTTTTGATGCTCAAATCATGTAGTAGCAGGCTATCGGAAACGGCTTTCAAGGATGTGTCATATCCTTCCGCCAGTTTCCGTACCCACTCGATGGCTTTCTCGTCTCGATGGATGTCGAACACCTTGTTGAGCCAAAGCACATCGTTGGCATCACATCCTCCCCATGCGCGGATAGCTCGGAACTTCAAGGCATCGTCCACATGCTGACGTTTAGACTTCCATTGTTCGATATTGCCCCACAATGAGAACGCGCATACCACGCCAAGCCCCACAACGAAAGAGAACACCTTGCTCGATTTAATGTCAAAGCTGTGCTTATGGATATGCTCCTGCTGGGGTGGTTGCTGTTGCATATTCGGTACTTTCAATTCTTCTTCCAAATAGTCAATTCTTCTAATGATTGTATTGGATGCCTTTGAATAAGCTTCCCATTGCCTTGCCAACAAGCCCTTAATCCGTTCGGCATTGGCTTTTGCTGCTTCTGTCATCGCGTCCTTAATTGGGGACAAGTCCCACTTGCTATCCCCGTCCGACTGTTGTCCGTCTATCACTTTTGAAAGTGCTTCCAATCTGTTTGCCATGCCTTCAAGCATGGTCTTGATTTCCTCGAAGAGGATGAATACATTGTTGTTGTCTGCCATAATTACCAGTTGATTTTACGTTGTTTCTTCTTTTTCTTGTTTTTCAAATATGGGTCGTATGGTTGCTGTTCCTCCGGCACATTGCCCGGTGTGAACAAGCCTAAAGAACCGCTGATAAGGTCGCCACTGATATTTGAAATAGAGTTTATTTCTTCCCGATTGGCTTGCGATTGAGGTTGCATCTGCCGTTCCTCGTAGCTGTTACGCCTTAACGCCGCATCTATTTTGGAATAGCTAAAACTCCTGTCCACCTTGGAGCCATTGAAACAGTAACCGTTCATGGAGAACACGATGCCCTGTATATCATCCGTCTGTCCCTTGTACTTGAACTGCACTTCCACACCCTGCCGTTTCAATCTTTCAATCAGGGTGTCCCAATCCCTGCACCTGCCGACTTCCGTCTTGAGGATGTTATACAGTTCATGCCTTGTTCTGTCCGGCTCACGCAAACGCTCTGTCTTCACATTTTCTTTGCCGTTGGCGAAATGCAAACCGTACTTCTTGGTAAGTTCCTTGCTGATGCGCTCGCTGCGGAAGCGGTCGTTACGGTCAGAAATGGTCTTACCGTTATTGTCGATACGGTTAAAGGCAATATGCACGTGCGGATGCTCCTTGTCGAAATGCCGCCCGATAATGTACTGTGTGTCCTTGATACCCATCCGTTCCATATACTCACGGGCAATCTGCGCCATGACTACGTTGTTCAGTCGTGGCGCATCTTCCTTTGAAAAACTCAAAGCGATATGTTCGACAGCCTTTGCCACCCTCGGATTCATCTGTGCTTGCCCGATAAATCCTTGTACTATCGTGTCGTTATTTTCCAGAAATAAGCCGTCCGCATCTATGATTTGAGTGCCCTTCTCATCATTCAGGATGTAGTAAACCACACCTTTGAAGTCCGAGCCTTTCATGATTTTTGCTATCATAAGCGTATCCGATTTACAAGATTGTCTATCTCTATCATCAGCGTGCGGCAGGGCATAAACACGGAGGTGTACCCCTCCGTATTCGCCTTCCGTGCCAGCTGGTTCAGATTGTTCGCCATACCGCATAGCTTGCGGATAAGGTCGCCATGCTCTTTCGAGAGCCGTTCCTTCACACCACCCTCTGTAATGCAACCACGAATGAATTCACTGGCAGAAACGCCTGCCGACTTCGATTTTGATTTCAACAGGTAGTAGTCCTCTGTTGCCATTTTTACCGTGATACGATATTTCAATTTCTCGGTGGCTCCCTTGACAGGACGACCGCCTTTGTTGGTCCGTCCACGTCCATCGTTCTTCCTTTTTTCGTTGTCCATGATTATCTGTTTCTTGGTTTGATAACTGATTGTAATGACTGTACATAAGTAGACCAACGGGATGGGCTTTCCCTGCGAGTTTTGGAGCGGGGCAAGTGGTTTCGGTCTGACCGAAACATAAACTTGCCCCTCCAAACATCGTTACAAGTGATTTAGAGCAACTCTGAAAGATGCCCTAAAAGTACCCGGTTAGTCTCGTCTTAATTCCTACAATTTACGCCATTGCTCGATGTATTCTCTGTAGGCTTCCATGTGCTGACGGGCGAGGTTCTCGATAAGCCCTGATACACTCATGCCACGTCCACCGAGGCGGCGCACGATTTCGTCCAGCCTATCACGGACCTCCCCACTGACGAACACGGGCTTGCGGTCGGCAATCTTGGGTACCCGCAGAAAGGTGGCACGGTATTCGTCCAATGACAGTCTGCGCTGTTTGCTGCTGATACGTCTGGCGATTGTCCGTTCCACGCTAACGTTATCCGCCTCTATTCTCTTTGTCTCGTTGTCTGATCCCTCGCTTGTTTCCGGCTCGTCCAATACAGGAAAGAGATTGCCCGCTTCCACAACAGGTTCTTGTTCTGTTACGGAAGAACTCTCTTCCGGTTCGTGTTTGGGCATGGAAGGCATATAGTCTTCCAACTTGAAGTTCTTGAACGCTTCATCGTTCTCAATGTTTTTGAATTTCTTGCTCATTGTTGTTTCTTGTTAAAGTGAATACTTGTTGGTCTGTATGCGCATAGTTGACCGTTTGTCGGGAGCAAAGTAAGAGGCTTTAGTTCAGTCAGTCAAGGACTTGGATTCTGTTAGGCAATTTTGTGTAGTTTTGCCTTATGGCGGTATGAACAATGGTGCAGACTTCTTCGATTTGCCGGATATGAATCACAGGAAGAACAAAGATGTATTTACGGGTAAATTTGAATTAAGCCCTTATTTTGTTCTTGGCATTCTTGCTAAAATCCCCAATTAAGATGATAACGATAAACAGCACCCCGGACAACCTATGCCATACCGGTGCCACATGCTTCCACTTTTAGAAAATCCATTGTCGGATAACTGATTATATATTCCTTTGCGGCAAAAGAAACAATAACATCAAAGAATAACGTATATGGAAATCGTATCTATCGAAAGACAAACCTTTGAGGCGATGGTCGCCAAGTTCGACCGCTTCGTTCACCGTATGGAAGCAATCTGCCAACGGCACGGCGAAAAGAGAATAAGTGAGTGGATGGACAATCAGGACGTGTGCCGGATGCTGAACATCAGTCCTCGCACGTTACAGACTCTGCGGGACAACGGTACGCTTGCCTACTCACAAATAAACCATAAGACGTATTACCGTCCCGAAGATGTGCAGCGTATCGTTTCCGTTGTGGAGGATAGACGAAAAGAAGCGAGATTCAAAGGACGGACGATATAATCTCAGTGCAATAAATAAAGTATAATAACAATACCCACTAAATCCAAAGTAACATGAACGAACTGATTAACAAAGACAACGAGTGGATAATCCACTTCATGGGCAGCCTTGACCGTCTGCTGGACAACTACGAGCGCCTGACCGCCAACTACCGCCCGACATTGGGCGGAGAACGTTTCTTCACAGACAAAGAGGTATCGGCACGGTTGAAGGTAAGTCGAAGAACACTTCAAGACTACCGCAACGAAGGACGGATAGCCTATATCCAATTAGGTGGCAAAATCCTCTACCGTGAATCCGACATAGAGAAGATGCTAACTGACGGCTACCGCTCCGCCTACCGACAGAAGGTAATCTGATTTTCTTGAAAGAGTGCAGTTTGCCGTCTGCCCTATAATTTGCGGTAGTAATGGACTTGACAGCAAAAAGAAAAAGGAACGGTTTACGGATGAAGCATCAAGATTCCGCTTCGTCTGTTAGCCGTTCCTTTTCTTTGTCTTCTGATTTCCCGTCAGTCGCTTGTTTCCGTTGCCGGATGCCTTTCGAGCGTATGGTCGGCAGAGGCAAGGTTTTCGGGCTGAATACGCTCCGCAGGAGGAAGATTCTGCCCGAAACGGCTTTGCCGCCTGACCTTGCCACTGCCATCAGTGACATGCGCTACCTTTGCATCCGAGCATCGGGAACAGGTGACTGATGGGATGAACCTCAACTATACCATAGGTTGCTTCCTCTGCCACAAGATACAAACAATGTTATTGAGTTCTCTTTCTTGGTGGCGTAGATTTCATTTATCACAAACCGTCTGAACAAGATACTTTCTCTACTGCATATCCTGAATGCAATGGCTATAACCATTTCAAGATTATAAACATCATAACTGATACCATCTGGTTGCTTGATATATTTTATCGTATCACATTCGTTTAACTCCTTATTCCTATATATAGCATGAATCGCTTTACGAATGTCACAAGAGAATACTCCAAACAGGTCGGCGATTTCGAATTGTGTCATCCATACGGGTGCGGTCGGAATAGTGACCATACCCGCTTCACTGATTGTGATTATACCTCTATCCATAATATATTGCATTGACATTGTTTAGTTACTTTTGTTTGTCTTTTCGCCGGTAGATTGTTTCTTCCGGCGTTCCATCAGCTTGTCCATATCCTTTGAGATTTTGTCATCGGTTATACGTGCATATCCCTGTGTCGTCCGAATATTGGAGTGCCCCATCATCTTGGCGATACTCTCTATCGGTATATCCGCTGAAATAAGGAAAGTTCCGAAACTATGTCGGCTTTGGTGGTAGGACAAGTTATCCTCTTTGCCTATGATTACACCTAACTCATGAATTTCAAACCACAAGGCGTCACGGTTAGGAAGCGGAAATACGGGCTGTTCGTCATTGACCGTGTTGTACAGCGACAATATCTGTTCCGCTATGGGATGCAGGGGTATGAACGCTTCCACCTTTGTCTTCTTGCGGTTGATACGGATATACCGTCTGCCCTCCGCATTCATCCCGATGTGGTGGGGATGCAACAACTGTATATCCACATACGCCAATCCTGTCAGGCAGGAGAATATGAAAGCCCGTCTCGCCAACTCCAGCCTGTTGTCATACATCGGGGTGGAAAGTATCTTCTTGAACTCATCGCGGCTGATGTATCTGTGCTTTGCCTCCGGTTTGGTTTCATATTCCAACTCCTCGCAGGGATTCACTCGGATTATCTCCTTATCGACCGCCAGATACAACAGGCGGTTCAACCATCGCAGACAATGGTTGGTCTGAGATGCTCCGAAGTTCTTGCATCTTTTCAGATATGCCTTATAAGATTTGCCGAAGTCCTCTGTAACTTCTTCAAAACAGATGTCCTTTTTACCCGATGACACAATATAGTCTGTCAGGTACTTCTGGTAATACATTGAACTTCGATAGGAGGAGGTTGAATCTATTTCCTCGGAGTGTTTCTTTAACCGCTCCCGTTCCCATTCTCCCATTTGCAGGAGGGTAGTCGGATGAATGTTGTTTTGGGTGATGTAGCTCTTCAACATCTCTGCACTGACTACACCTTGCGATTTCAGTATTTCCTCGTATGCTTCTGAAATGATTCGGAGATATTCCTGCAAGCGGTTGTTTTCCCTTGCGGACTTTATCTCGTTCTTCTTGCCATTCCAATCTTCGGGACGGCAATAGATACTTGTGCTTATGACAGTCTGTTTCCCGTCAATGGTTATGCGGCAGAGAACGGCGGTCGTACCGTCAGCCTTTACCTTGCTGCGGTTGATATAGGGTAATAGTGAAAATGTACTTCGCATATCGTTTGCTGTATTAAAGGGTAAGTTTGAAATCCTCGGTAGCTTTGATGAACCTGTCCATGTCCTCAAAGAGTTTTTTCTGACTGACACGGGCGTACACCTGAGTGGTGGAAATATCGGAATGCCCCAACATCCTACTGATGGTCTCAATCGGCACACCAGCTTCGAGCGTAATCAGCGAGGCGAAACTATGCCTCGCCTGATGGTAGCACAGGTCATCCTTGATGCCTGCCAGTGCCGCCAACGCTTTCATGTGCCTTCTAAGATTGGGCCAGCGAAGTAAAGGGAACAAAGTTTCTCTGTCCTCACTGCTATACTTATTGATAAGCGCAATTGCTTCGGGCAATAGTTTTACACTGGCACGGAGTTCGTTTTTCTTTCTGCGGTATTTCAACCATAATGCCCCGTCCCCGTCTGTCTGCAAATTATCATGGGTAATCGAAACGACATCCGCATAAGATACACCTGTGTAACATCCGAAGAGAAACATATCCCTTGCCAGCATATGGGATTTGCGGTATGCAGGTATTTCCACGTCACGGATTTTCTCAAACGATTCACGGCTCAATGCCCGTGGAGTCGTTTCCGTTTTCCTCGGCAGGGTGAAATGTTGGAAGTGGATTTTATCGGCATGTCCCTCTTTATAAGCTATACGGCAAATCTTCTTAAGTATGGCAAGATAATGTCTGGCAGTATCGATTGCCTGTCCTTTATCTTCCGTGACAAATGTCTGATAGTCGTGGATGAACTGTTCCGTCAGTTGCCCGAAAGCCAAATCCTTGACCTTGTACTGATGCTTGATGAACTCTCCGAGTACCAGCCGCATATAGTGATAGCCAGGATAAGTACTTTTGGCACGATCAATACCGATACGTGCCTTGATGTCATCACAGACAACATCGGTCATTTTCATAAGGGTCATCTGCGTTTCCATGCTGCCTTGAAAAAGGTCTTTCACATCGGTGGCATCGAAATCAATTTTGCGTTCCACAAGATTGTCGAATGCCATGTTTACCGCCAGTAGCAACTTGTCAATCTTGGCATTAGTCTCCACTGCCTCGCGACTCTTTCCGTTCAGACGGCTTTCACGGGGATTCCACAATTCGGGAGTGCAGGACAACTTGCATCCGAACTGCGCCATCGTGCGGTTCACTGTAATTCTTCCCATTATCGGGGCTTTGCCCGACTTGCCCAGTCCGCTCTTTTTGAGGTAGAGCAGCACCTTAAATTTTTCTACTTTCATACGCTTATATTTTTAGGTGCAAAGTTACTTGCCATATAAGCGTTCCTTGATAAGCAAAATGCTGAGTACGAGTGCAAAGAAAACGGTGAGGATTTCTTTTCATTGCTTTCCGTTACCTGTTCTCGTTCCGGTAACTGCCCGGCTAGCGGTCTGGTAACTGAACAACCTCAATATTACGTTGTCATTTGCATTTTCTCAATTTGGCAAAATACTGAAACCATGCTCATTTCAAACGGTTTACGTTTAATCTTCTTCTGTCTGCTTTTTCTTGCACAGCCTATCAGTTTCCA
>CEAM01006843.1_pt1 | contig 102369 bp, 106 predicted proteins | sample 557421 | NCBI WGS metagenome assembly CEAM01 (sample SAMEA3182048, study PRJEB8094) | gut metagenome | biome: human; feature: gut; material: Stool; isolation source: human stools | place: Canada | collected 2012-01-24 | reverse complement strand
TGGAAAGCCAGCTCAAGATCTACCAGACCCAGCTGGACCAGTACAACAAGCTGCTGCAGTGCGTGCAGGATGATACCAACTACTTCAGCGAGACAAACCCCGAAGATCAGCCCTACTACTATCAGTACGAGACCTACAAGAGCCAGGTCTCTCAGAAGACCTTTGATGCCACGGCCTATCAGGCTGCCGGTTACTCCGATGCTCAGATCAAGACCATGATGGAGCAGAGCCAGAGCGAAGTAGAAGCTCTGTACTACTCTACCATGCAGTCCATCTCCCAGAGCATTACCAGCGCACAGAGCAACGTGGACAACGTTCAGGCTCAGCTCGATGCCTTGAACACCGGTGCCAACGATTACTACATCTACGCCCCCACCTCCGGTGTGATCCACATGGATACTCCTTACAAAGAGGGCATGGTGCTGAGCGCAGGCTCCCCGCTGGCCACTGTTGCCAGCGAGAACGACGATCTGGAGATCGTTGCCATGGTCACCGTGAATGACCGCCCGCTGCTTCATGTGGGTGACCCGTGCAAGATCGCCATTACCGGCCTTTCGGAGTATTCCTATGGCACCCTGACCGGCACTGTAACGGCCATTGACAGTGACGTGACGGCCAGCTCCAACGCTTCCTACTATAAGATGACCATTAAGCCCGATGCCACTTATGTGGTGAGCCGCAGCGGCGACAAGGTGGATCTTTCCAACGGCATGAGCGTTACTGCCCGCGTGGAGTACGATCAGGTCACCTATTTCGAGTACGCAATGGAAGCCCTGGGCGTTCTGTTCCGCTAAACCGGAGCTGTGCTGACTGCCAGCCGCCGTTATATCACCCAAAGAGGTACACTTACTATGAAATCAACCGCAAAAAAACTGGTCGTCTGTGCGGCAGCGCTTTGCCTGCTGGCCTGCGGCACAGCTGTGTCTGCGGCCGCAGCAAGCCCTGTCTCCGGCCTTGCCCTGAGCGGCGTTGCCATGCCGTGGGATCAGGACGTGCCTGCCGAAAGCATTGAGGCCGGCAGCTATACCGCCAACATGCTGCTGGGTTCCTCTCAGCAGCTGTCTCCTGTGGTGCGTCCGCGCAACTCTACCGACTCGGTTGTCTTTATCTCGGACGATACTTCCATCCTGACCGTAAGCAACTCCGGTGTCGTGCAGGCTGTGGGCGTAGGCACCACCCGCATCACCGCTGCCGCAGGCAACCAGATCTGTGCCTACACCATCGTTGTCTCCATGGATTCTTCCATGATCGTTACCGAGATGGACCTTTCCCTTTCCTCCAACACTATCTATGTTGGCAACTCGGTCTCGGCACAGCTGCAGGTGCGGCCTACTTCGGCTTCCAACTATGCCACCGTCACCCTGACCTCTTCCAATGAGAAGGTCGCCACGGTGAACAATTTCGGCCGTGTTACCGGCATTGCCCCCGGCACCGCCACCATTACCGCTACCTGCGGTTCGGTGACTGCTACCACCAATGTCACGGTCATGAGTATTCCCAACTCCGGCACCGGCACCGGCACCGGTACCGCCAGCACTGGTTCTTCCAACAGCGGTCAGGTCGTCACGGTGAATCCTTCCTACGTTGTGCTCAAGCCCGGTGCCACCCGCACCCTGACCGCCAGTGTCAAGCCTTCTTCCGCTTCCCAGAAGTTCACCTATAAGTCCGCCAACAGCAACATTGCCACGGTCAGCCCCAGCGGCGTGATCACGGCTGTGGGCACCGGCGCTACTTCCATTACCGTTTCCAACGGCACTGCATCCGCCATGGTCACGGTCATCGTCAACCGTTCGGCTGCATCTTCTTCCGATAATTCTTCGGACAGCAGCTCCACCGAACCGGATAACGATACTCCCATCGAGATCGATCCCGTTGTGCAGGCCATTCAGGACAGTGAGGACAACGAGATCGTTTTCACACAGGCCGAGGTGCCTACCGTGACCGGTGATATCCTCAATGCGCTGCGCACCACCGGCAAGACCCTGTGCGTGGTGGGCGATGGCTACACCATGCAGATTGCAGGCAGCGGTGTCAAGAGCACCACCAGTGAGCTGGACACCATGCTCACCCTGACTGAGTCCGATCAGGGCATCGAGTTTGAGCTGGACAAGGGCACGGCTCTTCCCTGCTCGGTGCGCATCGATCTGGATGTGAGCACCTATACCCGCCTGTATCTGTACAACGCCGTCTCCAACAAGTGGCAGTACCTGAACAGCTACACCGACGGCATCATCACTGCCGATACTGCAGGCCGTTATCTGCTGACCAACCAGAACCTGAAATTTGCCAATATCAACTGGACCTTCTTCATTGCCGGTGGTGTTGTAGTGGTTCTGATCGGCATTGCATATGTTGTGCTGAAAAAGCGCTACTGGTTCTGGTAATTTTCAAAACCACTCTTTCATGAAACAGCAAGCCCCTCTCTGAGTGTGATATGCTCCCCCTAGAGTAGACAGAGTAAAACAAAAACTCTGCGTACTCTGGGGGTATTTTTATGTCAAGAAAGAACAATCACTTTTGCACAAAAAATTCGCCGTCTCCTTGTGGAAACGGCGAACAAAAACTTATATTATTTCTCTGTCTACCTGACGGAGCGCACTTCAATGGAACGCCTGGGCTTTGTTTGCATTATGATGTCTGCCTTCGTTACTTTTCAATGGGCTGCGAGGGCTTCCAGTCCTTGTAGTTCTCGTAGCGGCTCTCGCGGATCTTGGTGTGGGACCAGATCTCGTCCGCCGTGGGCTGCCAGTTGGCCGCATAGTTCTTGCACTTCTCACACAGGTGCTCCACGCTCTCCGGCGACTGCAGGTCGGTGCTGTGGGCACCAGTCTCGTGCACCATCTTCTGCAGCAGTTCGGGGTTTTCCAGCATCGGGCAGGGACGCAGATGGTTCTTGTTGAAGGGCTGGCCGTTGTGATAAGCCATGAACAGCGGGCTGTGCAGAATTTCCAGAATGCTCTGGTCGTGGATATTGGCATTGGAGTAGTGGATGAACACGCACGGCTCTGCGTCACCGGCAGAGTTGATGTGGAAGTAGTTGCGTCCGCCGGCAATGCAGCCGCCCACGAACTCGCCATCGTTCTGGAAATCCATCGGGTAGAACGGGATATCGCACTTTTCCGAGCGCAGATAGCGGATGCGGTCGATCATATATTTGCGCTGCTCCGGGGTAGGCATCAGTTCCGGTGCTGCCTCGTTGCCCACGGGCATGTAGTGGAAGTAGAAGCCGAAGTGTGCACCCTTCTCACACAGGAAACGCATGAACTCATCGTTGGTAACAGCTTCGATATTATCGCGGGTGTAGCAGATGGACGTGCCGAACACGATGCCGTGCTCCTTGAGCAGATCCATAGCATGCATAACAGCGGCATAGTGCCCCTCACCGCGGCGGGCATCGTTGGTCTCCGGGGTGCCCTCGATGGACAGCATGAAGGCAATGTTGCCCAGACGCACCACCTCTTTGCAGAACGGCTCATCGATGAGGGTGGAGTTGGTGTAGATGGCAAACTGCACATCGTTGTGCTTCTCGGCCAGCTTCAGGATATCAGCCTTACGCACCAGCGGCTCGCCGCCGGTCAGCATGTACAGGTACACGCCCAGCTCCTTGCCCTCGGTAACGATCTTGTCCATATCCTCAAAGCTGAGGTTATTCTTGTGACCGTATTCACCGGCCCAGCAGCCCACGCAGTGCATATTGCAGGCGGAAGTGGGGTCGAACAGGATCAGCCAGGGGATGTTGCACTGATACTTCACGCGGTTCTCGCGGATGGTCTTGGTGCCGCGGAAGAAAGCCTCGTAGCCCAGATTCAGCGCCATGGTGCGGGCCACGTTGGGGTCGGTCTGATCCAGCACACAGTTGATGAGCTTGGACCACTTGCTGTCGGGATCGGTCAGGGTCTGTCTGGCGTGTTCGTAGGCTTCAGCGCTGAACGAACTGCCATAGAACTGCTTTGCGACATCCACCAGCTGTCCCACGGTTTTCTGACGGTCTTTATCGGCATGAGAAAGCACCACGTCCACCATTTTACCAACGGCAGCACGCTGCATTTTATGAGTCAGGCTCTCAACAGAAGTATTCATTATCCTTTTCCTCCAAACGGTATTTTTCGGAAGTCTCTTTTTCTATTTCTATGCCATTACTCTACCATTCTATCCCACAAGTTGCCATAAACAGAAAAAGCACCGTGATAGAAAACCCATCACGGCGCGGATTATGATAAAATTTTGTCGTTCTTCCGGTTCAACCGTCCTGTTCCAGATGGATCTTATTGCTGGCAAGGCGGCATAACGCGCGGCGCAGATCGCCCTGCAGCATCCGTCCCATACGTTCTACCATCACAGCGGGCTCGGTCTTCATATCCCGGCGGATCCATTCCAGCACCACGCCCACCAGCGCATATTTGTAAAAATCCACCACAAACTGCTTGTCATCGTCCTGCACGGTGATGTCGCGGCATTCGCGATCCGCAAATTCCTTCAGCATGGAGTCCAGAAGTTTGTACAGATACTGCTCCACCTGTTCACGACCCACAGAGCGGTATACGTTCAGTACCAGTGCTTTGTTATCCCGGATCTGGTGCAGGATGTCCAGAAATGCTTCGGTCCATGTATCAAAGCTCTGGCGGCCTTCCATCGTCTTGGCCGCATCTTCCATCAGGATCCAGTCCACCAGATCGTAAATATCCTTAAAGTGGTAGTAGAAGGTCATGCGGTTCACGCCGCAGTCCTCGGTGATATCGTTGATTGTGATTTTATTGAGGGGCTTTTCCAGCAGCAACTTTTTCAGCGATGCTTCCAGTGCCCGCTTCGTTGTTTGTGACACAAAGACCTTCCTTTCCCGACCGTAGAAATTTTTCCTGCTGCGTACGGCGATTGGCAGCTTTATACATTATAATACCGCAAAAGCCGTCCCGATTGCAAGCGTTAATTCTGTCCATTTTGTAAACAAAGAATGACCTCCTGTGTTTCACTCCGGCAGTTTCTCGCTTCAAAAGCTATTTCTCTGCCCTCAAAAGACCCTTCCGGCGGTGTGCAATGCCTGCAAAAGCGGCTTCTTCCGGCAAAAAAGCGGAAAAGGCCCTTGATTTTATATTCCTCTACGCTTAGAATGGGAGCAGACGGCTGTGATTGAAGTGCCGTTTTGAGGGAGGGTACAAACTATGATGGATACCATTGGTTTTCTGGGCTGCGGCAACATGGGTGGAGCCATCGCCCGTGCCGTTTGCAAAGCTGTTGACCCTAAGAAGGTTTTTCTGGCAAACCGCACTGCGGCCAAGGCACAGGCACTGGCCAAAGAACTGGGCTGCAAAACAGCCACCAATGCCGAGGTGGCCGGTGACTGCGACCTGATTTTTCTGGCAGTAAAGCCCCAGATGATGGAAGCTCTGCTCCAGCCGCTCAAATTCACCTTTGACGAGCGCCCCAGCCGTTTTGTGCTGTGCAGCATGGCAGCGGGCCTTTCGATCGCCCGCATTCAGGAGATGGCCGGTGAGGACTTTCCTGTGATCCGCATCATGCCTAACACCCCGGCTTCGGTGGGCGAGGGTATGATCCAGTACTGTTCCAGCAATGTCACCGCTGAGGAAGAAGAAGCCTTCCTCAAGATCATGGCTCCTGCGGGCCGTCTGGATGCCGTGCCGGAAAGTCTGATCGATGCCGCCAGCTGTGTTTCCGGCTGCGGCCCGGCATGGGTGTACCAGTTTATTGAGGCTCTGGCTGATGGCGGCGTGGCCTGCGGCCTGCCCCGCGCCAAAGCGCAGGAATATGCCGCACAGATGGTTCTGGGCAGCGCAAAGCTGGTGCTGGAAAGCGGAAAGCATCCCGGCGAACTCAAGGATGCTGTGTGCAGCCCCGGCGGCAGCACCATTCAGGGCGTGCGCGTGCTGGAAGAGCACGGCCTGCGCGGTGCGGTGATGGATGCCGTGATCGCCTCGTACAATAAGACAAAGGAAATGGGAAAGGGTTAAGGATATCATGCGCATCGTTGTAAAAGTAGGCACTTCTACTCTGGCATACGCCACCGGACGGCTGAACATCCGCCACACGGAACAGCTGGTCAAGGTGCTCAGCGACCTGAAAAACGAGGGCCATGAGGTCATTCTGGTGTCCTCCGGTGCCATTGGCATGGGCGTGGGCAAGCTCTCACTGCCAACCCGCCCAAAGGACACCACCACCAAGCAGGCCTGCGCCGCTGTGGGCCAGTGTGAGCTGATGTACACCTACGACCGGCTGTTCAACGCCTACAATCACACCGTGGCGCAGATCCTGCTCACCGGCGTGGACGTGGAGCACACCGAACGCCGCGTGAACTTTCAGAACACCCTGTCCCGCCTGCTGGAGCTGGGTGCCCTGCCCATCATCAACGAAAACGACACCGTTGCCACCGATGAGATCACCTCCATTGGCGACAACGACACGCTGGCGGCCATCGTGGCCTGCTGCGCCAAGGCTGACATGTTGGTGCTGCTGAGTGACATCGACGGCCTGTACACCGCCAATCCCCACACCCACACGGATGCAAAGCTCATCCCGCTGGTGGAGGAGATCACCCCCGAGGTGATGGCTCTGGCCGATGGTGCCGGTTCGGCCCTTGGCACCGGCGGCATGGCCACCAAACTGCGCGCTGCCCGCATGGTAACGGGCAGCGGTGCCGATATGGTCATTGCCAACGGCGCACACCCGGAGCTTTTGTACGACATTGCCGCAGGCAGATCCGCAGGCACCCGCTTTGCGGCCCGCAAGGAGGACTGAACACATGACCACACAGGAAATTCTGGAAGCCGCCCGCAGCGCCAAAAGTGCCCTTGCGCTGGCCGATAACACCGCCCGCAACGCGGCCCTGCTGGGCATGGCGGACGCTTTATGCGATGCGCAGAACCAGTCTGCCATCCTTGCCGCCAACGCCGAGGACATGGCTGCTGCCAAAGGGCACATCAGCGATGTGATGCTGGATCGTCTGGCCCTGACCGTTCCGCGCATCGAAGCCATGGCGCAGGGCATCCGCGAGGTTGCCGCCCTGCCCGACCCGGTGGGCCGGGTGCTGAATCGGGTAGAGCGCCCCAACGGGCTTGTCATTGAAAAGACGGCTGTACCCATGGGTGTGATCGCCATTATCTACGAGAGCCGTCCCAACGTGACCAGCGATGCCGCTGCCCTTGCCATCAAAAGCGGCAACGCCTGCATCCTGCGCTGCGGCAAGGAGGCATGGCGCAGTGCTCATGCCATCGTCACAGCCCTGCGGCAGGGCCTGAAAAAGGCCGGTCTGCCCGAGACAGCGGTCTGCCTGATCGAGGACACCACCCACGCTTCTGCCAATGCTCTGATGACCGCTGTAGGCTATGTGGATCTGCTGATCCCGCGCGGCGGTGCCGGGTTGATCCGTGCCTGCGTTCAGAACGCCAAGGTTCCCTGCATCCAGACCGGCACCGGCATCTGCCATGTGTACGTAGACGACACCGCCGATCTGGACAAAGCTCTGGACATCATCGAGAACGCCAAGGCCAGCCGCCCCAGCGTGTGCAACGCCGAGGAGGTGTGCCTTGTGCACTCTGCCATTGCCGGGGAGTTCCTGCCCCGTCTGGCCCAGCGGCTTGGCCCGGACCGCATTGCAAAGGGTCTGCATCCGGTAGAGCTTCGTCTTGATAAGCGCGCAGCCGCCATTATCTCCGGCACCCCTGCCGGAGATAAGGACTTTGACACCGAATTTCTGGACTACATCCTCGCGGTCAAGGTCGTGGACAGCGTGGAGGAGGCCATCGAGCATATTGCTGAGCACTCCACCGGCCACAGCGAGGCCATCCTGACCCAGACACAGGCCCATGCCGATCTGTTCACTGCCGCAGTGGACAGCGCCGCCGTGTATGTGAACTGTTCCACCCGCTTTACGGATGGCGGTGAATTCGGCCTTGGATGTGAAATGGGCATTTCCACCCAGAAACTCCACGCCCGCGGCCCCATGGGACTGGCCGAGCTGTGCAGCTACAAGTATATCATCCACGGCAATGGTCAGATCCGCTAAAGCCCGCTGAACCCACCTTTCCAGTGCGGAAATCGGGAGTGAGCGTTTTCTCCATAATATTCATAATTTAGAAACGAAACTGAAAAGTTTTTTCCGAAACAGGCTGGTGCGATTTGCGCCAGCCTGTATTTTTGTTTTATTCCCATGAAATGTTCTTTCAGTAAAGACAAAAGCTGAATTATGTTTTCAATCTGCCTTTCCTGTTCGCTCACTGATATGGATGATTGTATCCCAGTTTTCTGCACTTCTCACAAAGATATAGTCTTACTTTCTCCATTTTGTTTTGTAAAAAGTACAAGAACCCCCTTGACAGCCCCTGTTTCGATGCGGTAAAACTATATTGGAAAACTTGATAACGATTTCACTCCATTTCACTTTCCAATGAGAAAGTTGTTCGTCACACACAACACTATACTTGGAACAAAGGAGAGAGCAATATGACGATTGCCATTCTTGCACACGATTCCCGCAAAGAGCTTGCACTGCAGTTCTGCACTGCTTACAGCGCCATTTTGTCCAAAAACACAGTCATTGCTACCGGTACCACCGGACGGATGCTGGCGCAGACTACCGGCCTGCCTGTGCACTGTTATCTCTCCGGGCGCTTGGGCGGTGTGCAGCAGATCACTTCCCGCATTGCGTGCGACGAAGTGGATCTGGTGTTGTTCTTCCGTGACCCGCTGAAAGCGGATGCCGCCAGCATCACCGAGCAGAATCTGCTCCGCCTGTGCGATATGCACAGCGTACCCATTGCCACCAACATTGCCACCGCCGAGGTCTTGCTGCGCGGTATGGATCAGGGCGACCTGGACTACCGCGAGGGGATGCATCCCGCTCTTGTGGAGCCAATGCCCACCGTGCAGCGCCACGCCGTGTGATGAATCGTGTATAGAGTATCGGGAAAGAGACAACGCCGCAGGAAACTTCCTGCGGCGCTGTTGTTTTTTGTTTTGCTTTTATTTCAGTAAAGCCTGCAGCTTTTCCAGCCGGCGGACGGCTTCGTCCAGCACATCGGTGCCGCGGGCAAAGTGCATCCGGATCAGGTGGTTCACCGGCTCCCGGAAGAAGCTGGAGCCAGGCACAGCGGCCACGCCCACTTCCCGGATCATCCACTCACAGAACTGCAGGTCGGTCCAGCCCTTGAACTGGGGCAGCGCCAGAAAATCGGAAATATCGATCATCACAAAATAGGTGCCCTGCGGAACATTGTGCTTCAGCCCCACACGGTCCAGCCCGGCCAGAAAATGATCGCGCTTTTCTGTGTAAAGGGCCTGCAGCTCTTCGTAATAGCTGGCGGGCATCTCCAAACCGGCCACAGCGGCCTCCTGCAGGGGTGCAGCCGCACCCACAGTGAGAAAGTCGTGCACCTTGCGCGCGCCCTCAATGACCTCTGCGGGTCCGATCAGATAGCCCAGACGCCAGCCCGTGATGGAGTAAGTCTTGGAGAGCGAGTTGCAGGTGATGGTGTGCTCAAACATGCCGGGCAGGCTTGCCATGCAGATATGCTCTGCCGGCGCGTAGATGATATGCTCGTACACCTCATCCGTCACCACAAAGGCATCGTACTGGATGGCCAGCTTTGCAATGGCTTCCAGCTCGTCGCGGCGGAACACCTTGCCGCAGGGATTGGAGGGGTTGCACAGGATCAGCGCCTTGGCACCCTCGGCAAAGCCCTTTTCGATCAGGCTGATATCAAACTCATAGGTGGGCGGCACCAGCGGGATATAGATGGGTTCCGCGCCCGAAAGAATGGCATCGGCACCGTAGTTCTCGTAGAACGGTGAGAAGATCATCACCTTGTCGCCGGGGTTGCAGATGGTCATCATGGCGGCCATCATGGCCTCAGTGCCGCCACAGGTCACGCAGATCTCGGTGTTGGGGTCTACTTCGTGGTGCAGGGCAGGGCTGGTCTTTTTTGCCAGCGCCTCGCGGAAGTTTTGCGCGCCAAAGGTTACAGCGTACTGGTGCGGGCCTTTGTAAGCCGTTTCGGCCAGAGCGTCCAGCAGCTGCTTCGGCGGGTCAAAATCCGGGAAGCCCTGCGAAAGGTTGATGGAGTCGTACTGATTGTTGATGCGGGTCATGCGGCGGATGACTGAATCCGTGAAGGTACCCACACGGTCACTTAAAACAGGCATGCGCTCTCCCCTTTTCAGTCCTTAAAATAAGCCTTCTGGATGGCCAGCAGCACGCCTGCACGGCTGGCAGCAAAGTTCAGACCGCCCTGCAGGTAGCAGGTGTACGGCTCACGCAGCGGGCCGTCGCAGGAAAGCTCGATGGTACTGCCCTGTGTAAAGCTGCCGCTTGCCATGACCACCTCATCGGTATAGCCCGGCTCCGGAGAAGGTTCCGGGGCGGCATAGCTGTCCACAGGACTTGCAGCCTGAATGCCCTGACAGAAGCCGATGAGCGCATCCGCAGTGCCTGCATCAAAGCAGGTGACGATGTCGTTGTGGTCGTCGCAGTAGCGCGGCACTGGATTCTTGCCCAGCAGCTCCAGCATACACTGGGCGTAAATGGCGGTCTTGATGGCCTCGCACACCACGCCGGGCGCATAGTAGAAGCCCAGATACATATCACGGGGCGTTTCCAGCGTGCAGCCCAGATCCTTGCCGAGACCGGGCGCATTCAGGCGGTAAGCGCACAGCTCCACAAGGTCTTTGCGGCCCGCAATGTAGCCGCCGGTGGGAGCGATGCCGCCGCCGGGGTTCTTGATCAGGCTGCCCACCACAAGGTCTGCGCCCATCTGACAGGGTTCCTGCGTCTGGGTGAACTCGCCGTAGCAGTTATCCACAAAAATAATGATGTCCGGGTTTGCGGCGCGGGCGGTATCCGCAATTTTTCGGATCGTTTCCAGATCAAAGGCATTGCGCTGCAGATAGCCGCGGCTGCGCTGGATGTGGCACACCTTTGCACCGGGGGCCTTTTGGGCGATCAGGTCATAATCCGGGGTGAAGTCGGCTTTCAGCGGAGCTTCATCGTACCGGATGCCGTAATCCATCAGGGTGCCGGTGCCCTTGCCCTTGCCGTCCAGACCGATCACGCCTTCCAGCGTATCGTAGGGACGGCCGGTGGCAGCCAGCAGGGTGTCCCCTGCCCGCAGCAGGCCGAACAGCGCCACAGCCAGCGTGTGGGTGCCGCTCTGGAACTGGCTGCGCACGAGGGCATCCTCTGCGCCCATCACCTCGGCAAAGATCTGCTCCAGCTTTGCGCGGCCGGTATCCCACAGGCCGTAGCCGGTGGTGCCCAGCATATCGGTGGAGGACATCTGGGTATCCGCAAAGGCTTTCAGCATTTTGAGCTGGTTAAAATCGCGGATCTCCTCCATATGGCGGAAGTAGGGCTGGCACAGCTCCATAGCCTTTTCGTCCAGCGCCAGAACTTCAGGTTTGTAATTGAAAAAGTGGTTCAGCATTGACATTATAACGGTTCCTTAATTTTATAGATTTTATAGAGCGCAGGCTTTCTGTCGGAATGACTCCTTCAGCCGCACTTCGTGCGCCAGCTCCCTCAGGGAGGGAGCTCCTGACGAAACCAGAACGTTTCACTTATGCAGAAAGCTTTTCCGTCCTGCCAAAGGCTCCCTCATTGAGGGAGCTGGCAAAACCGTCAGGTTTTGACTGAAGGAGTTTGTTCATATCTTGCATATTCCCCCAGCTTTTCAAAGCCAAGCCGGGTATAAAAGTGCACCCGCTCCGGGCTGCAGAGAAATACCGGGTGCTCCCCCTTGGCGGCAAGCTCGTTCGCCATCTGCACAATGAGCCGCCCGCCGATGCCCTTGCCCCGCAAAGGCTGGGCTGTCTGCCCGCAGGCCATGTAGGCCTGCCTGTTCGCAAGGGCATAGGCCCCTACCGTGCAGATCGTTTCACTTCCCTGCCGCAGCGCCCACACAAGAGCTTTGCCGCGGGTGCGCTTTGTGCAAAGCTCGGAGTAAAAGTCCTCCTGCTTTGCCGTATCCGCCGGGTAGAGCGCCCGTGCCACATCCATGGCAGAGGGTTCTCTGTCAAGGGTCAGTCCGGCCCAGAGCGTCTCGTCTGCAGCGGGCAGCGGCAGAGCCTTGCCGGGTGCAAGGCCGAATACAGTCAGCGTTTCAGCTTTGCACCACCCGGCAGGCGGTGGGCATTCGTTTTCGTCTAAAATGATGCTCTCACACCCGCAGAAAGCCAGAAAGCTGGCCAGCTCTTCCGGGTTTGCGTGCCCTGCTGCCCATGCGGTACTGCCGCTGAGTTCCAGCGCCAGTGTAGGTCCTGCGTAGAATCGCCACGGCTGGCTTTTGCTAAAAAGGGCAAGATCCAGCGGCAGGGTCGCCCCCAGCACCCATTTCCCCCGGCAGGCATTTAAAAAGCGGGCGCGGTGGGCTTTTGTGCTGACCTGCGCGATCACTTCAGCTCGTTGACGATCTTCTTGAACTCGCGGCCGCGCACCTCAAAGTTGGGGTACAGGTCAAACGATGCGCTGGCCGGGGACAGGATGATGATGTCACCGGGCTTTGCGCAGGCACGGGCCAGCTCCACAGCGTGCTGCATGTTGTCGGCATGCTGGATGGGCAGCTCTGCTTCGTTGAAGTTCGGGTCCTCGCGCACAGCCTTTTCGATGCGGGGGCCGGTGGCACCCATCAGCACAAGGTTCTTCACGTGGGCCACCACTTCCGGTGCCAGCGGCTCATAGGGAATGTGCTTGTCGTAGCCGCCAGCGATCAGAATGACCTTCTGGTTAAAGCTGCGCAGACCGGCAATGGTGCGCGTCGGGCTGGTGCCGATGGAGTCGTTGTAGTACAGCACGCCGTCCAGCGTGCGCACCGGCTCAATGCGGTGCTCCACACCGGTAAAGGTGCTGCCCACCTTCTGGATGGCTTCCACGGGCACCTCGCCCCACACGGCAGCAGCAGCAGCCAGCAGGTTTTCAATGTTGTGCAGGCCACGCAGCTTCACGTCCTTCTGGGCCAGGAAGGGGGTCACAACGCCATCCTCGGCCATGCAGAGCATGTTGTCCTCTTTGCGCAGGAAGGCACCGTTGTCGGTATCGTGCAGGCGGGTGAACCACACCTGCTTGCCCTTGCAGTCGGACTGCATGGAACGGCTGATCTCGTTCTCATAGCCCAGCACAGCGCGGCAGGGCTGCTTCTGGTACAGCAGGATGTTGCGCTTGGCATCAATGTACTCCTGCATGTCCTTGTGGTGGTCCAGATGGTTGGGGGTGACATTGGTCACCACGGCAATGTTGGGGCTGGAATGCATGCTGATGAGCTGGAAGCTGGAAAGCTCCACCACAGCCACATCCTCGGGAGCCACCTCGGGCAGCATGGGCAGCAGAGCTGCGCCGATGTTGCCGCCCAGATGCACCTTGCGGCCTGCGGCCTCGTAGAACTTGGAGATCAGGGTGGTGGTGGTGGTCTTGCCGTCGGAGCCGGTCACGGCTACGATCTCGCAGGGGCAGAAGTCGAAGAACAACTCCACCTCACTGGTGACCATGGTGCCTGCGGCCATGGCATCCTGCAGAGGCTTTTCAAAGTAGCCCACAAAGCCCGGGGTGCGCATGATGATATCCTGACCCTTGAAGCCATCCAGATAGTTTTCGCCCAGGCTCAGGTCGATGCCCAGCTCCTTGATGGTTGCAGCGTAATCGCCAAAGTCCTCCACGCTCTTTTTCTGGTCGCACAGGGTCACATGGGCACCCAGCTCCACAAACTCCTTGATCAGGGTCTTGTGGCTGACACCGGCACCAATAAAGGCCACTTTTTTGCCTTTGATGAGTTCAATCAGTTTCTGCTGATCCTTCTGCATAAAAACAGTTCCTCCTCCATAATATCGTATTCAGAACGCACCTCAAAACGGGTGCAGAGATGTTTCGCTGTATCATTATAGTTCATTTAGCCGCAATTGGCAACGGAAAAACGCCCTTTTTGCCCCAAAAAGCAAGGTAAATTCACAATTCTGCAATTGTATTTTGCCGCTGTTTCTGCTACACTTGTCGAAGCAGAGTGCTTTTTGTATACAAAAAGCCTTTTTTCGCAAATACCATAGAATGAGGTCATCCCCTTGAAACAGTTCTTCCGTATTACCGCAGCAGTGCTTGCTGCTGCGTTCCTGCTTGCGCTCACCGGCTGCGGCAGCAGTTCCAGTGCGCCAAGCTTTACATGGTTCGTGGATACCATTCCCGCAAACCTTGACCCGCAGGTGGCTTCTGCTGCCCCGGACGTGATCGCCTGCGAGAACCTTTACAGCGGGCTTGTCCGCAAAAAAGCGGATGGCGAGATCGTGCCCGATCTGTCCGAGAGCTGGACGATCTCCTCCGATGGCAAGACCTACACCTTCCAGATCAAGGACGGCCTGACCTACAAGGCCGTCAAGGGCGCTTCCACGGATCACACCATCACTGCCGAGGATTTTGTGTTTGCATTTCGGCGCATATTCCAGCCGCAGACAAATTCCCCTTATGCCGTGGAGTTTGCCGCCCTTGAGAACAGTGCTGCCGTGCTGGCTGGCACAGCCGATGCCAGCACGCTGGGCGTTTCGGCCGCCGGCCCGCTGACGCTGGTGTTCCGCCTGAGTGAAAAGGACGACAACTTCCTTGCCAAGCTCACCCTGCCCGGTGCCATGCCCTGCGATGAAGCATTTTTTGAGAGCACCCGCGGCACCTACGGTCTGACCGCCAAGACCACCCTTTCCAGCGGCAGCTTCTATCTTTACAACTGGACGGCCAGCGGCCTGTTCCTGCGCCGGGATGTCTCCTCCCCCATGATCGGCAGCCTGCGTCTGGTGCAGAACACCGGCAGCACCGGCAAGAGCGCCGCCCAGCTCATTGCAGACGAAAAATGCTCCGCCGCGCTGGACGACACCGGCGAGGATACCTCGCTGCAGTCGGTGGATTACTCCGACACCACCTGGGCACTGCTGTTCAACAGCGCCGAAGATTCTGTGTTTGCCGATCAGGAACTGCGGCAGGCGCTTGCCGGCATCGCCCGGGAGAATGTGGATGTGCCCTCTTCCGGTCTGTACACCGCTGCCGAGGGTCTTGTGCCCACCGGCCTTTCCGTGGACGGCATCGATTACCGCAAGTCTGCCGGGAACCCGCTGCCCACCATCACCGACCCCCGTACATTGTACCTGAATGCACGGCAGGGCATGGCCAGCTCGGATTTTTCCGGCGTGACCATCCTGCTGCCGAAGGAAGCCGGCCTGACCGAACTGGCCGAGCAGATCAACGGCGCATGGCAGAAGGACTGCTCCCTCTTCTTCTCGGTGGAAGAGGTGCCGCAGGAGGAGTTCGACAAACGCCTTGCAGCGGGCAGCTACACCATTGCGCTGGCTCCCATCCGCGCCGAAGGCGGCAGCGTATACCAGATGCTGCAGCAGTTCACGGCCGAGGGCGGCGGCCTGACCGGCTGGTCCGACCCCATCTACTCTCAGCGTCTGGCTGAGAGTGCCCAGCAGACCGGCAGCGCCCGCTGTGCCTTGCTGGCCGATTGTGAGCGCCAGCTGCTGGAAGGCTGCGCCGTGGTGCCGCTGCTGGGCCAGAACAGGCGTCTGCTGGTGGCGGACGGCATCACCGGCCTTGTGTTCGACCCCTTCACGCCGGTGCTGGACCTGACCGATGCCCAGAAAAACTGACATTCTCCGGCCCTTGACAATCCCGTCCCTCTTTGCTACAATAAATGAGCAACTTGCAGGGTTAGCTCATCCGGTAGAGCGGCTGCTTCCCAAGCAGCAGGCGGCGGGTTCGGGTCCCGTACCCTGCTCCAAAAACAAACGGCAAACCGTGGAATATCGGTTTGCCGTTTTTGCTTACAGCCGCTCCCTGCAAAATACGAAAGGACTCTGCCATGATCTTTGTTCCCCTGCTGCATTACTTCAAATGCAAAAATTCCTACAGCGGCAACGAATACGGCCTGCGATACCGGATGATCCCCGGCAAGCGCACCGTGCCGGACCCGGACGGCGGCGAGGGTGCCGCAAAGGAGGAAAGCATCCTCACCGTGGACTACTGGCCGGACCCCTGGACCATTGAAAAGACCGACCCTGCCCTGCGGGTGCAGAAGGTGTTTCCGCTCACCGACGAGGGCCGGGAGGCCACAGCCGCTTTTTTGCAGGACGCGTTCAATGCCGATCCTGACCGCTGGAAAAACTGCCCCAGCATGATGGACAGCGACCCGTGGGAGCCGCCTGCTGCCGAAGCCGAGCCGGACAAGCCGAAGGAATAAAACATGATCTATCGTTTAAAAGAACTCAAGGGCGATACCATTGCAGTGCCGCAGCTGGTGTTTTCTAAACTGGGCATCGCCGAAGAATACAATGTGCGCGTGGCTCTGTATGTGCTGGCGACCGGCATCACCGACCCGGACAAGATCTGTGCCGACCTCAAGTTGCGCAGCCGCATCAGCGCCGAGAGCGCCCTCTCCTTCTGGGCGGGCGCTGGCCTGCTGGAGCGGTACGAAGAGAACGCTGCACCGGGCGAGGAACCCAGCGCCCCCGCACCCATGACCTGGGCCGAGATCGCTGCGGCCAGCCGCACCGACCCCATGATCTCCAGCCTGATCGACTGCGCACAGACCGGCTTTGCCCGTCCGCTGACCCACAGGGAGATGGAAAAGCTGGTCAACCTTTATATGCAGGAGGGCTTTGCGCCGGAGACCGTGATGCTGTGCACCGCCTACGTTGCCAGCACCGGCCGCAGCACCATGGCCGCCGTAGTGCATGAGCTGAAGGTGTGGCGCACCGAGGGCGTGGAGACCGGTGAGCAGGCCGATGCCCACCTCAAACTGCTGGCACTGCGCCAGAGCCGCGAGCAGTATGTCAGCGGCCTGCTGGGCATCTCCACCGACGAGCTCACCCTGGGCGGCCGCAAGGCCATTGCACGCTGGTACGAGGTTTACGGCTACGACGATGCCATGGTGCAGGAAGCTGCCGTGCAGGCCGGGGCCAAGCGCGACCTGTGGTACTGGAACAGTATCCTCAAAACATGGAACGCCAAGGGCCTGCGCACCGTGCACGATGTGCGCAGCCCGGTGGCTGCTGCAGGCGCAAGCCGGAACCTCCGGGTAGACCGCGAAGCCCCCAGCGGCAACGATTTCCTCAAGAACGCTGCCCGCCGCCGTCCGTTGAAAAAGAAGCCGGAATAAGGAGGAGCCATGCGTACCAAAAACGAACTGTATCAGGAAGCCATGCGCACCGTGGCCGCCCGGCGGCAGATGGCCAGAGCCAGAGCCGAGGATGCCCGCGCCGAAGCCGAAGCCACCATTCCCGCCCTGCGCCATGCAGAAGAAGAGGTGCGGGTGCGGGGCATCCGCTGCGCACTGGCCGGTGCTGCGGGCAAGGACCGCACCGAAGCTGCCGCCGCCCTTGCCGATGCAAAGCAGAAGCTGACCGCCCTGCTGGCACAAAGCGGACGGCCCGCTGATGCACTGGAGCCGCGCTTTGTCTGCCCCAAATGTCAGGACACCGGCAGTGTGAATGGCCGCGCCTGTGAGTGCGTGCACAAGGTGATGCAGCAGCTGCGCCGCAAGGAGATCGAGGCGCTGTCCAGCCTGTCCATTGCAAGCTTTGACACCATGGAGCTGCGCTATTACCCGAACCGTGCCGATGAAAAGGTGGGCGGTGCCATCCGCCCTTACATGGCCGATATGCTGGCAGACCTGCGCAGCTACGCGGAAGAGTTTGACCACCACAGCGAGAGCCTGATGCTGTTTGGCAATGCGGGCCTTGGCAAGACCCATGCGGCCCTTGCTATTGCGGGCATCGTGCTGGAAAAGGGCTACGATGTGATCTATGTTTCCAGCCCGGACTTTTTCTCCAAGCTGGAAGGGCTGCACTTTGGTGCAGACCCGGCAGGCGAGGAGGAAACGCTGATGCAGACCGCTGCCGGGGCCGACCTGCTCATTCTGGATGATCTTGGCTCGGAGTTCAACTCTGCCTTCCTCATCAGCAGCCTGTACAGTCTGCTCAACAACCGGCTGGGTGCAAAGCTGCCCACCATCGTCACCACCAACATCACTGACGGTGCTCTGCTGGAAAAGCTGTATACCGAAAAAATTTCCAGCCGCCTTTCTGCCTTTGTCCCCTGCCTTTTTGCAGGCGATGACATCCGCACACAGAAAGCAGCTGAATAAAACAAATGGCAATGCAAATGCATTGCCATTTGTTTTATTTAAAACTCTAATACAGGACTCATTTCGTTGCGGCGCTGTGCCTGCACGATGCAGTCCTTCTCCGGCACAACGCCCGCCGCGCCCAGCGTGTTGAACACGGTCTGCAGGGCAAGCGCAGGCGTGTTGTTCTCCTGCGAAAGATGGCACAGCGCAAACTTTTTGCACCCTTCCTGAACGAGTTCCAGCAGCTTTGCCGAGCACTCGTCGTTGGAAAGGTGGCCCCGGGTGCTTTCAATGCGTGCCCGTAAGTAATAAGGGTATGGCCCGCTGCGCAGCATGTGCAGGTCGTAGTTGCTCTCCAGTGCCACAAGGTCGCAGCCGGAAAGCGCCTCGTGCACCGGCGGCGTGAGCACGCCAAGGTCGGTTGCAATGGTCATGGTCTTGCCGTCCGGGGTGTGGATGCGGTAGCCCACACAGGGCACATCGTGGCTGGTGGGAAAGCTCTGCACACCAAACGCACCCACGTCCTCTTCTCTGCCTTCCAGCTCGTGCAGCTCACAGCTGGCCGGTACGATGCCGTTGCTGTCCAGAAAATCCAGCGTTTCCGCTGCACCGTACACCGGCAGCGTGTTCTTTTTGAGGAAGGTGGAAAGCCCCTTCACATGGTCGCTGTGCTCGTGGGTGACAAGGATGCCGTCGCAGTCACTGGCGGCAAGGCCCAGCGCCTTGAGCGCCGCCGAGGTAGTGCGCACGCCCTTGCCCATATCTACAATGAGATACCGCTGCCCGCAGCGCACCACACTGCTGTTGCCGGAGGAACCCGAATATAACGAGATGAATTCTGCCATGAAAAACCTCTGATACACTCAAAAACAGCCCGCCGCATATGCAGCAGGCTGTTTGCTTTTTATAAGTTACAGTGCCTGATCCAGTGCAGCGGGCATACGCTCCACCTTGCTGATGTCTGCACCCAGACCGCGCAGCTTTTCCACGATATTCTCGTAGCCGCGCTCGATGTGGCCGATTTCCTCGATCTCACTGGTGCCGTCTGCCATCAGCGCAGCCACCACCATGGCAGCGCCTGCACGCAGATCCAGTGCGCGCAGCGGTGCAGGGGTGAGCTTATCCACGCCCTCAAACACAGCCACCTGACCGTCCACCTGCACGTTGGCACCCATCTTGCGCAGCTCGTCCACATAGCGGAAGCGGTTGTCCCACACGCTCTCGGTCACGGTGCTGGTGCCCTTGGCCACGCTCAGCAGCACGCCCATCAAGGGCTGCATGTCGGTGGGAAAGCCGGGATGCGGCATCGTGTTGATCTTCAGCGGCAGAATATCGCCGGTGCGGCGCACACGCACAGCATCGTCAAATTCTTCCACCTCCACGCCTGCACGGCGCAGCTTTTCGGTAATGGGTTCCAGATGCTTGGGGGTGACGTTCTTCACCAGAACATCGCCGCCGGTGGCAGCAGCAGCCACCATGTAGCTGCCAGCCTCGATCTGATCCGGGATGATGCTGTAGGTGCAGCCGTGCATCTTTTCCACACCGCGCACCTTGATCACATCGGTGCCTGCGCCGCGGATGTTCGCACCGCACATATTCAGGAAGTTTGCCAGATCCACCACGTGGGGTTCCTTGGCACAGTTTTCCAGAATGGTCTGGCCCTTGGCCATTACAGCGGAGAGCATACCGTTCATGGTAGCGCCCACGCTGACCTTATCAAAGAAGATGTGTGCACCGTTCATCTCCTTGGCGCGCACGGTGATCATGCCGTAGTCCACGCTGTCCTCTGCGCCCAGAGCACTGAACACCTTCAGGTGCTGGTCAATGGGGCGGGGGCCGAGGTTGCAGCCGCCGGGCATGGCCACCTGAGCCTTGCCAAAACGGGACAGCAGTGCGCCCAGAAAGTAGTAGCTGGCGCGCATCTGGCGGGACAGGTCGTCCGGGACGTTGGTGCCGGTCAGATGGGTGGTGTCGATCTCGTAGGTGTTGCGGTTGATCATTTTGATCTGTGCGCCCAGAACGCTGAGGATCTTCAGGCTCACCGCCACATCACTGATATCCGGCAGATTCTCGATCACACAGACATCCGCTGCCAGAATGGTTGCAGGCAGGACGCCCACCGCCGCATTTTTGGCACCCGAAATGGTAACTTCGCCGTGCAGGGGCTTGCCGCCCGTAATAACAAATTTCTCCAATTTTATGATCTCCTTGTCGGAGGCCCGCAGCCGCAGGCCTGTTAAGGTTCCTGAAAGCATTTTCCATAAAAGCTGCCTGATGTGCATGGGCCATAAGGCCGTACACGTACAGCTATCTTATTATACACAACTTTCACAAAAAAGCAAAGCCCCACTTGGTGTTGTTTTATTATTTTCTGTTTTGCCCATTTTCGCGCAGGATATTCCAAAATTTTGATTTCTTTTTCAGGTATTTTACAAAAATCAGATACATTGCTGTTGCGCTTTCTTTACCAGATGTGGTCTTCGCACCGAGTCTCAGTGATCCAGCCCAGCTGGTAGGTAGCCACCAGCTGCTTGAGGTCGTGCACACGCTCCCGCAGCACCTCGCCCTCGTCGGTGTCCTCCACGAGAATGCGATGATTTTCGGTCTCCAGAATGTTTTTCTGGGAAATGATATCCAGATTATCCTTCACCGCTTTCTCGGCACTTTCAAAGGGCTGATGGGTGCGCAGGGACATGGTGCGGCTGGAATACACCAGCGTGTAGCCCGCAATGCCGGTCTTTTCGTGGTAGGCACGGCAGAAACCGCCGTCGATCACCACCAGCCGTCCGCCGCCCTTGATGGGGCTTTCGCCGTTCTTTTCCCGCACCGGCACGTGGCCGTTGACGATGTGGCTGGCACCGGGCAGGCCAAACTCGGCCAGAATGCGGCGGCAGACGGCCTCATCGTTATACCATGTATAATAGGGGTCCTTCACCTCGGTGTGGGTGGAAGCGTCCTCTACATAGAGCCGCTCAAAGGTGGTCATGGCACTGCGGCCAAACAGCGGCGAAAGCTTGCCGCACCACAGATACCACAAAAAATCCTGTCCACTCTGGCGGGCAGCGCTGCCTTCCGGTGCATAGTAGCCCCGGCGGGCGCGGGCATCACAGTAGTCCATCAGTGCGCGGCCGGAGTAGTAGCGGCCCTCAAAGCGCTCCATGGCAAAGGTGCCGCGGCTGGTCATGGGCACAGCGCCATGGTAGAGCAGGTTGCCGTTCTCAATGTGGTACACGCTGCCCTTTGCATAGAGAAATTCCACATGCTGCTGCAGTTTTTCGCTCTGGCGGAAGGACTGCACCAGCTTGCGCAGCACCAGCTGTTCATCCGGGTGCAGTGCGGCCGGGTCGGCGGGGTCCACCGTGGGGAACGAGGTATCCCGCAGCGGATACTCCTTTTCGCCGATCTTTACCGTGTGCTTTTCCCAGTCGATGCGGCGCAGATAATCTCGCTCCTGCATCTGGAAGTCCGGGTTGCGGTCGATGACATGGCACTCCAGCTTGAACATCAGAATGCTGATGGCCTTGTGCATCACGGCACAGCGGTGCAGCATTCCCCTGGTGTAGGGGCCGCGGGCCGCATCGGTATGAGGCATCCAGATGGAAAGATCATCATTGCCGTAGAACTGCTCGGCCATGCGCTGCAGATGGCGCAGGTTGATGCCGTAGCAGTCCTCCAGCATTCCGTGGTTATGATAAGCCAGCGTGGTCTTGAGCACCGTGCAGATGCAGATGGGGCTGCCCGCAGCGGCACCCATCCATACTACATCGTGGTTGCCCCACTGGATATCCACATTGTGGTGGCGCATGAGCAGATCGAGGATGATATCCGGGCGTGGGCCGCGGTCGAACAGGTCGCCCACGATGTGCAGCTTGTCCACTGCCAGATGCTTGATCAGCTCGCACAGCCGCACGATAAAGCGGTCGGCGCGGCCATTTTCAATGATGCTGCCCACGATCTGGCCGTAGTACAGATCCTTGTCGTGATCCTCAAAATGGGCGTGGAGCAGCTCGTCCAGAATGTAGCCGCAGCTGGCAGGCAGGCATCCGCGCACATGGTCGCGGGTATGCTTGGAGGACACCAGACGGCAGATATCAATGAGCCTCAGCAGCGTTTCGGTGTACCACTGATCCAGCGCTTCCTCGCTGGTACAGCGTGCCTTGAGCTGGGGCAGCTTTTCGTTGGGGTAATAGATCAGCGTTGCCAGCTCGGCGCGGGTATGCTTCGGCACGGTATCGCCCAGCACCTGATCTACTTTTTCGCGAATGACACCGGAAGCGGAATTCAGAATATGCACAAAAGCTTCATTCTCGCCGTGCAGGTCGCTCATGAAGTGCTCGGTACCCTTGGGCAGCTTGAGCAGTGCCTGCGTGCTGATGATCTCGCTGGCTGCCGCCGCCTGCGAAGGATAATCCCGCGAGAGCAGGGTCAGGTACTTGAGATTATCGCGGATCTCATCGGTTTCGGTGCGCATGGTCTCCTCCATCACAACGTTCTCTCCGCCGCAGTCCGCCACACGGACCTTGCAAAGATGTTGCTTTCCATATGTATTATTTTTTCCTTATCTTATAGTATAGCACGTCCGGGGCGAAAAGTGGTATACTGGGGCTGACAAACTTTCAGCAAAGGACTTTGGATATTATGCCGAAAAGCGATTTCGTCTCCGTTTCCTCTTCCTGCACCCTCTGCCCGCGCCGGTGCGGGGCCGACCGTGCTGCCGGACGCACCGGTTTCTGCGGCGCGGGCGGCACCTTAAAAGCAGCCCGCGCTGCCCTGCACTACTGGGAGGAGCCATGCATCAGCGGCACAAAGGGCAGCGGCACGGTGTTCTTTTCCGGCTGCACCCTCAAATGCTGCTTCTGCCAGAACTATCCCATCAGCGCCGAGGGCCTTGGCAAGGAGATCAGCGTGGAACATCTGGCAGAGATTTTCCTGAATCTGCAGGAGCAGGGTGCCAACAACATCAATCTGGTCACACCCGGCCAGTGGCGGCCCTGGATCATTGCCGCGCTGGATATTGCCCGGGCTAATGGCCTGCATCTGCCCATCGTATGCAACACCGGCGGCTACGAAACGGTGGAAAGCGTGGAAGCATGGCGCGGATACATCGACATCTGGCTGGCCGACCTGAAATACGTCTCCTCCGCCCTCTCGGCAGAGCTTTCCTCTGCACCGGACTATTTTGCGCAGGCAAAGCCCGCCATTGAAGCCATGATGGCACAGGCCGGGCACCCGGTGTTCAATGCAGAGGGCATCCTGCAAAAGGGGGTCATTCTGCGGCACCTTGCCCTGCCCGGCCATGTTGACGACAGCTTTGCGGTGCTTGACCAGATGGCCGCGTGGAACGATGCAGACCCCGAGTGCTTCATCCCCAGCGTCATGAGCCAGTACACACCGTTTTACAAAGCCGCAGAGCACGGCATCGGACGGCGCATTACCACCTATGAATACCGCCGGGTGGTCAACTATGCCATGGACAAGGGACTGGCGCAGGGCTACATGCAGCAGAAGAGCAGCGCAAAGGAAGAGTATACGCCTTCTTTCGATTTGACAGGGGTATGAATTCGTCAAATCTCCCAAAAAAGGCCGATTATTTTCTCTTGCATCCCCGCGGAAATGCTTGCAATCCCATCCGGGCCGGATTATAATGGATACAACGATGTGTTAACAGAACTCTGATGAGCTGTAAATATCAGGAGGAGCGTTATGGAACATTTCAACCCGATCCTTGGCAACGATACCACCGGCCAGAAATTCATCACCTGCGGTGAGATCATGCTGCGCCTGACCCCGCCGAACTACGAGAAGATCCGTATGGCATCCGGCTTTGAGGCCAGCTACGGCGGCAGCGAGGCCAATATTGCACTGGCACTGGCTAACCTTGGTGTGGACAGCACCTTCTTCAGCGTGGTGCCCAACAACAGTCTGGGCAAGAGCGCCGTGCGCTGGCTGCGTTCCAACGACGTGCACTGCACCCCTATGATCCTGACCGAGCCGAACGAAACTCCTTCCAACCGTCTTGGTACTTATTATCTGGAGACCGGCTACGGCATCCGCCCGTCCAAGGTCATCTATGACCGCAAGCACAGTGCCATTACTGAGTACGATTTCTCGCAGGTGGATCTGGATGCTTTGCTGGACGGCTACGACTGGCTGCACCTGAGCGGCATCACCCCGGCACTGGCACCCAACTGCCGCACCCTCATTCTGGATATGCTCAAGGTCGCCAAAAACAAGGGCCTGACCGTCAGCTTCGACGGCAATTTCCGCTCCACCCTGTGGAGCTGGGAAGAAGCCCGCGATTTCTGCACCGAGTGCCTGCCCTATGTGGATGTGCTGCTTGGCATTGAGCCGTACCACCTGTGGAAGGATGAGAGCGACCACTCCAAGGGCGACTGGAAGGACGGCGTTCCTCTGCAGCCCAGCTATGAGCAGCAGGACGAGATTTTCCAGCACTTCATCGAGCGGTATCCCAACCTCAAGTGCATTGCCCGCCATGTGCGTTATGCGCACAGCGGCAGCGAGAACAGCCTGAAGGCCTTCATGTGGTACGACGGCCACACCTTCGAGAGCAAGCTGTTCACCTTTAATATCCTTGACCGCGTGGGCGGCGGCGATGCCTTTGCCAGCGGCCTGATCTACGCCATGCTGCACAACTACAGAGCCATGGATATGATCAACTTTGCGGTGGCAAGCAGTGCCATCAAGCACACCATCCACGGCGATGCCAACATCACCGATGATGTGAGCACCATCCGCAACCTGATGAACATGAATTACGATATCAAGCGGTAAGTTTTATCGCCGTACAGAGAACGCCCGCCGGGTCTCCCCGGCGGGCGTTGCTTTTTCTATCAGATATACCGCCCGGTGATGCTCTCCGGGTTCTGTCTTACCTGTTCCGGCGTACCTGCCGCCACGATGCGTCCGCCGGCATCGCCGCCGCCCGGCCCCATATCCACAAGGTAATCCGCATTGCGGATCACATCCAGATCATGCTCAATGACCACCACGGTGGCACCGTTCCCGATCAGCTTCTGGAACACGCCCAGCAGGGTCTGTACATCCAGCGGATGCAGGCCGATGGTGGGTTCATCGAACACGAACACACTGTCTGCCTGCCCCTTGCCCATCTCGCTGGCAAGCTTCAGGCGCTGGGCTTCGCCGCCGGAAAGGCTGGGTGTCTCCTCGCCAAGGGTCAGGTAGCCAAGGCCCAATTCTTTCAGTACCTGCAGGCGCTGGCGCACAAGCTTGCAGTCCGCACAGGCTTCCAATGCAGTGGACACATCCATGTCCATCAGGTCGGCCATGGAGGCTGGTTCGCCGTTCGCCGTGGGCAGCTTCACTGCCGCCGCTTCCCGGCTGTAACGCGAACCGCCGCAGTCCGGGCAGGGTACTTCTACGTCCGGCAAAAACTGCACATCCAAACTGATGACGCCGGTGCCGTCACAGGTGGGGCACCGCAGCTTACCGGTGTTGTAGGAGAAATCGCCCGCCTTATAGCCGTGGTCTTTGGCATCCTGCGTTTTGGCAAACAGCTTGCGCAGCTCATCGTGCACATTGGCATAGGTGGCCACGGTGGAGCGCACATTGATGCCGATGGGCGTTGCATCGATCAGCTTCACCTGCGCGATTTCCTCGGCCTCCACGCTTTTCACATGCGCTGGCAGGGCTGTGCCATTCACCTTTGCCTGCAAGGCCGGGACCAGGCTTTCCAAAATCAGGGTGGTCTTGCCGCTGCCGGACACACCCGTAACCACGGTCAGCCGCCCCTTGGGCAGTTCCAGTTCCAGCGGCTTCACAGTATGGATGGCCGAGGTTTCCAGATGGATGCTGCCCTGTGCAAACAGTTCATTTTCCGGCACATGAGGCCGGGCGTTCACCCCCGCCCTGCCTGCAAGAAACGGGCCGATCTGAGAAGCCGCGTTCTGTTCAATTTTCGGAATGCTGCCCTGCGCGATCACATGTCCACCCTTTGCACCGGCTTCCGGCCCCATCTCGATCAGCCAGTCAGCTTCCTTTAAAATTTGGGTATCGTGATCCACCAGCACCACCGAGTTGCCGTCGGCCACAAGGTCGTGCATCACATCGGTCAGGCCTTCAATGTTAGAAGGATGCAGGCCGATAGACGGTTCGTCCAGCACATAGAGCACACCGGTGGTACGGTTGCGCACTTCACGGGCCAGCTGCATCCGCTGGCGCTCACCGGTGGAAAGAGTGGAAGCGGAGCGGTCCAGCGTCAGGTAGCCAAGGCCCAGCGAGAGCAGCCGTGCCGCTGCCGTCTGGAAGGATTCGCAGATATTGCGGGCCATGGGCCGCATCTCTTCCGGCAGACTGTCCGGCACACCCGCCACCCAATCGGTAAGCTGCACAAGAGTCATCTGACAAGCCTTGTCCAGCGTGATGCCCCGCAGCTTTGGGGTACGAGCCGCATTACACAGCCGAGTGCCGCCGCAGTCCGAGCAAATGCCTTGCCGCAGGAACTTTTCCACCCGCTTCATGCCCTTTTCATCCTTGACCTTGGAGAGAGCGTTCTCCACGGTATAGGTGGCATTGAAATAGGTAAAATCCAGCTCCCCGGCCTGATTGGAATTTTTGTTATGATAAAAAATGTGCTTTTTCTCCGCCGGGCCATGGAAAACGATATCCTTTTCCCGGTCGGTCAGGTCGCGGAAGGGCACATCGGTGCGCACGCCCATCTCCCGGCAGATATCCACCATCAGCGACCACATCAGGCTCTTCCACGGGGCCACGGCACCTTCGTCGATCGTAAGAGAATCGTCCGGCACAAGGGTGCTCTCGTCCACGGTCATCACCATGCCGGTACCGCTGCAGGTGCGGCAGGCACCCTGACTGTTGAAGGCAAATTCTTCAGCGGAAAGCGCGCGCACGCTGGCACCGCACTGCGGGCAGAGCAGCGGCTTTTCTGCCGCCACGGCAAGGCTGGGTTCCAGCCAGTGGCCGCACTGCGGGCAGGGATAGCTGGAAAGACGGGAGAACATCAGGCGCAGACTGTTCAGCAGTTCCGTGCCGGTACCAAAGGTGCTGCGGATGCCCGGCACAGCGGGCCGCTGATGCAGTGCCAGTGCAGCCGGAACATACAGCACTTCGTCCACCGATGCCTTTGCCGCCTGCGTCATGCGGCGGCGCGTATAGGTGGAAAGTGCGTCCAGATACCGGCGGGAGCCTTCGGCGTAAAGCACGCCCAGCGCAAGGCTGGACTTGCCCGAACCGGACACGCCCGCCACACCCACGATTTTGCCCAGCGGCACATCCACATTCACGTTTTTCAGGTTGTGCACCCGCGCGCCGCGGATCCTGATATGGTCGACCATCTTCTTTTCCCCCCTGCCGTCACCGCTTCTTTTTTAAATAGTATCCAATGCCAATGGCATCTGCCAGCGCCCAGCCGATGGGCACGCTGAGCCAGATGCCGGTAACGCCCATCGGCGTGGCCGAAAGCAGATAGGCCAGCATCAGCGGCAGAGCAAACAGCAAAATGCTGCCGGTGATGGGGCCTTTGGTCAAACTACGCTGCATTGTTTCCGATTCTCCTTTTTATACCGCTGTTTCAGCCGGTGCACTGGCTCTGCCGCCGTCCCGCCTTGAAAGAGACTGCTCTCTTCCTGCAAACTTCTGACGGTACTCTCTGGGCGTGCAGTGCTTGATCTCCCGGAAGGTCTTTGTAAAGTAGCTGGTATCCGAAAAGCCGCAGTCGGCACCGATCTCGCCGATCTTCATGCTGGTGGAAAGCAGCAGCTCGGCGGCCTTTTCAATGCGGTACTGCTTGACATACTGGATGGGTGTGATCCCCAGCAGCTGCCGGAAGCTGCGCAGGCAGGCGCTCTCACTCAGGGCCACGCAGTCGGAAATGCGCTCCACGTTCAGTTCCTCAGCATAATGCTCTTCCACAAAACGCAGCATCTGTTTCATGCGCTGGGCCGCGATCTGCTCCTGCTGAGAGACCTTTGTTTTTCCACCCTCGCACTGCATTCCCAGCAGATGCACCGCCGCCGAAAGATGGTACCGCGCCTGATTCTCATAGTCAAAGACCTCTTGGGCCACTGCGTCCCAGACTTCCCGCAAATGGCAGAGCACGGCCTTCTGCCCGTCGTCTGCCTCGTCCAACAGAAAGAACGCCGGTGCTCCCGGCTGAAGCAGCGGGTGTACGAGCTTTTGCCAGAAGATGGTATCCATGCCGCCGATCAGGCGTGGATGGAATACCCCGGAATGCAGCAGGGCATCCCCGGTCTCAGCCTGCTCCACCGCATGGAACACTCCGGAATTGACAAACACGCCCTGCCCGGTCTGCAAAACCAGCCGGGCTTTGCTCACGTCCACCGCCAGCGGGCCTTTTACGGCAAGGATGTATTCAAACTCTTCATGCCAATGCCATGCTACCGAGTAGCTTTTGAGGTCCTCTTCATAGCAGGCAATAGGAAACAGTGCGCTGCCGTGCTGCACCAGTTCCCTGCCCTCGTCATCCGCCACAACATCCGGCAGGCAGTTGAGCCCGCCCGCTGCTGCACAGCTGGTGTGAAATGCCACGATCAGCCATCTCCTTTCCGTCAAGGTGCACATCCGCATCCGCGCCGGTTTTGTTGTATCAATCGGGCGTTTTTATCCTAATATTCCGCTCCGATGTGTGATATTATTACATCAGCAAAGTACAAGATGCATTGCAAGTATAACACGCTTCCCGGAGGAACTCAAGATTTATGGTACAGCTTCTGCTTCCGATCATTTACATCTCGTTCATCAGTCTGGGCCTGCCGGATTCCCTGCTGGGGTCGGCGTGGCCCTCCATGTATCCGGTGCTCGGTGTGCCGGTGTCCTATGCGGGGCTGATCTCCATGATCATCTCCTTTGGCACCATTGTTTCCAGCCTGAACAGCGACCGGCTCACCCGTGCGCTGGGCACCGGAAAAGTGACCGCCCTCAGTGTGGCCATGACAGCTGCCGCGCTGTTCGGCTTTTCGGTCTCCACACAGTTCTGGATGCTGTGCCTGTGGGCCGTGCCCTATGGGCTGGGTGCAGGCAGCGTGGACGCGGCCCTGAACAACTATGTTGCCTTACATTATAAAAGCCGCCACATGAGCTGGCTGCACTGCATGTGGGGCATCGGCACCATGATCAGCCCCATGGTCATGGGCCGGGTGCTGGCAGCCGGCGGGCCGTGGACATCCGGCTACCGGTACATTGCCCTGTTCCAGATCCTGCTGAGCGCAGTGCTCTTTTTCAGTTTGCCGCTATGGCAGAGCCGTACTGCAGGCACCGACACCGAAACTGCTTCGACGCAGGCGTTGAGCCTTGGACAGGTATTCCGTCTGCCAGGTGCCAGAGAGGTGATGCTGTGCTTCTTCTGCTACTGTGCATTGGAGACCACGGCCGGTCTGTGGGCCAGCAGCTACCTCACACTGACGAAAGGCGTTGCCGCCGGCACTGCCGCCAGCTTTGCCAGCCTGTTCTACATCGGCATCACTGCCGGGCGCGCCGCCTGCGGCTTTTTGACCCTGAAATTCAACGATACGCAGATGATCCGCATGGGTCAGTGCATTCTGGCCGCAGGGGTGCTGGCTCTGCTGCTGCCCGGGCCGCAGATCCTTGCCCTGAGCGGTCTTGTTCTGGTAGGGCTGGGCTGTGCGCCCATCTATCCCAGCATCATCCACTCCACGCCGGAACACTTCGGCGCGGACAGATCGCAGGCGGTCATCGGCATCCAGATGGCAAGCGCCTATTTGGGCAATCTGGCCATGCCGCCGCTGTTCGGCCTGCTGGCAAACAACATCACTCCGGCACTGTTCCCTTTTTACCTGCTGGCACTGCTGGTGCTCATGGTATTCATGCACGAACAGCTGGTGCGCAAAACAAGCCGCTGCTAATTCTGCCATTCTCCTATTTCATATACAGCAAAAGGCTCCCTGTCCGGTCTCGGGCGGGGAGCCTGCTGTTTTAAAGGAGTTATTTACAGGATGCACCGGCTGATGGCGTTAGCGACCGCAAACAGTTCCTGCTGGCCGATAAAGCCGAACTTTGCCTCGTGTGCGTCCGCAAAGCAGACGGTCAGCTGCGATGCCTGCACCGGGTCGCCAAAGCCTGCCGTCTGGATCCCGAAGTGCAGCACCTTGCGGTACGGCAGCACAAAGATCTGCTGCCGGGTTCCAGTAACGCCCTGCATATCCACCATGATGATGCGGTGGGTGGTAAAGATCACCTGATCGCGCACCGTCTTGTAGGCACCCACGATGCTCTCACCGTCCAGCAGCAGCGCGCGGGCATTTTTGCAGATGTCCTTTTCCTGAAGGCGGATGAGGTTTTCCATTGGCTTATCACGGAATTCCATGGTTTTTGTCCCCTTTCCTGCGTGGTTTTCTGCCCTTATTGTAGCATTCCTGCAGACGGTTTACAAGATGTGCTCTCGCCTTTTGGGCCGGGCTGTGCTATACTGTATGCCAAAGAGATTCTTATAAAAACGAGGTAACTCCCATGGAGATCATCATTCATCAGGCCATTCTGCACGTGCTGGACACCACCATGGATGCGCCTGTACTCAGCGGAAGCGGCATGGAAATGACCGCCGAAAAGACCGCCTATTTCCAGTACCACATCGAAAAGCTGCTTGCCAGCGACGATATCCGCCAGTGCCGCCCGCTGCCGGATTCCGCCTTTAAAAACGAGCTGGAGCACAACCACGATTTTGTGGACCTCTCCTGCCGCATCGCGGGCGTTCTGTTCGACTACATGCACGCGCACACCACCATTCCGGGGGCAGACCTTGCCGTGGTGGATTTTACCCGCGATGGCGAGCCGTGGCTGGGCATCCTGAAGCTGAACTACAAAAACGGCTACACCCACTACACCGAGAATGTGGAGGGTGCCCCGGTGAACTCCATCATACAGCAGCGGGCCTGCCTGCCCAGCCAGAGCGGCAAGGTGGAGGAAGGTGCCCTTGTCAATCTGACCGACTACTCCATGAAGCTGCTGGAAAAAAAGTTCGACATCGACGGCCACAAGGATTTTTACCTTTCCACGGTAGTGTTCCAGTACACCACCGCCCAGCCGGAAAAGAAAAAGCTGCAGGCCATTCAGGAAGCCGCCGTGCAGGCCGTGCAGGAAAACTACGCAGATCAGCCCCACGTAGAGGCTCAGGTCGCGATGCTGATCGCCAATCAGGCCGCAGACAACGACAATCAGGTATCCATCCAGCAGGTGCGTCAGCAGTTGGAAGAGGAATATCCCCTTGCCGCCGTGCCCTTTGATGATTATGTGGAAAAGAGTGATGTGCTGGAAGCGCCTGAGCAGCCCGTGACCGTGACCCCTGCGCGCATCCGCCGCATGGAGAGCCACAGCATCCACACCGCCAACGGCATTGAGGTGAAGATCCCCACCGAGCTGCTGAACTCGGAAAATGAAGTAGAGTTTCTGCACAGCGACGACGGCAGCATTTCGCTGCTCATTAAAAATGTGATCCTGTAAGAAACGATTTAAAATTGTCTCCGCGCACAGATTGCGCTCCGACAATATCAGCGGAATCATTATTTTCATATTTGCAAAAGCCGAAAAATCTGCGGATTTTCCGGCTTTTCTTTTTTCACAGGAAGGAGCCGTAACGGGAAACAACAAAAAAGCCATCGTTTTTGCATTTCTGCATCAACGATGGCTTCGTATTGGAGCGGCCGACGAGGCTCGAACTCGCTACCTCCACCTTGGCAAGGTGGCGCTCTACCAGATGAGCTACGGCCGCATATTGGAAACCCTGCTGGATTTCCTTAGCTGGTGCCTCCGATCGGAATCGAACCAATGACACGGGGATTTTCAGTCCCCTGCTCTACCGACTGAGCTACAGAGGCATAAGCGGTGCAATTATCCCTGCACCCTCCCGAGCGATTCTCGCGAATTTCGGGGCCCCCGCGAAAGCTTGCGAAGCAAAGTTTTGTGGGGAAGAGGAGAAAGTCTGGCGTTCATCACGGCAGTCTTGCTTGCAAGACCGCCCGATGAACTGCAGGACTTTCGACGAGCGACCCGGATCGGGCTCGAACCGACGACCCCCAGCGTGACAGGCTGGTGCTCTAACCAACTGAGCTACCGGGCCAAATGGTGGAAGTTAACGGGCTCGAACCGCTGACCCTCTGCTTGTAAGGCAGATGCTCTCCCAGCTGAGCTAAACTTCCACAAAATGGAGCGGCCGACGAGGCTCGAACTCGCTACCTCCACCTTGGCAAGGTGGCGCTCTACCAGATGAGCTACGGCCGCACATTCCATGTGTTTGTGCCGGACTGTTTACCGGCGACGCTGATTATTATACCGTACCGCCCGGCAATTGTCAACCACAAATTTGCATTTTCTGCAAAAAAGTTGGAAACCCGCCTGTCTGTATTCAAAAATCTTCACTTTTGCGGGCTTTACCTGTGTCATCATTCAAGTTTGCCACGGCATACACGAAGAAAATTGATTTGCTTTCCCTTTTGTAAACTATTATAATGGAAAGTGTCATTTTGTCGCCTGTAAGAGCTGCGTCTGTTATGCCGCCGAGGGCATACAGGCGCGTTTTCGTGCGCAGAAATAGGAAAAGCCAGCATAAAGGAGCAAACACAATGTATAAGATCACTGAAAAAGTCGCGCTGAATCCCACCGTGACGAAGATGGTCATTGAAGCCCCGCTGATCGCCAAAAAGGCAAAGCCGGGCCAGTTTATCATTGTGCGCCCGTTTGAGGACAGCGAGCGCATCCCCCTGACCGTGGCCGGTTACGACCGCGAAAAGGGCACTGTGGATATCATTTTTCAGATCGTGGGCGGTACCACGATGGAGCTGAACAGCCTGCAGGTGGGCCAGAGTGTCCACGACTTTGTAGGCCCGCTGGGCCGCGCCACCGAGGTGGAAGGCCTGAAGAAGGTATGTGTCGTGGGCGGCGGCGTAGGCTGCGCCATCGCTCTGCCCATTGCCCGTGAGCTGCACGAGCAGGGCTGTGTGGTGCACAGCGTGGTGGGCTTCCGCAATAAGGACCTGCTGATCCTTGAGGACGAGTTCAAAGCCTGCAGCGACGAGCTGCGCATTATGACCGACGACGGCAGCTATGGCACCAAGGGTGTTGTTACCGCTGCACTGGACGAGCTGGTGGCCGCCGGCAACCAGTACGATCTGGTCATCACCATTGGCCCGCTGATCATGATGAAGTTCGTGGTCAAGACCTGCCAGAAGCATGGCCTGAAGAGCATCGTTTCCATGAACCCCATCATGATCGACGGCACCGGCATGTGCGGCGGCTGCCGCCTGACCGTTGGCGGCGAGACCAAGTTCGCCTGCGTGGACGGCCCCGACTTTGACGGCGATCTGGTGGATTTTGATGAGGCAATGGCCCGCGGCACCATGTACCGCCCGTTTGAGGCACACGCCCGTGAAGCGGCATGCAATCTGCTCAATCAGGAGGTAAAATAAGATGGCTTTCAATATGGACCCGAAGAAGTGCCCCATGCCCACGCAGGACCCCAATGTGCGCAACAAGAACTTTAAGGAAGTTGCACTTGGCTACACCGAAGAAATGGCCGTGAACGAAGCAAAGCGCTGCGTGCACTGCAAGAACAAACCCTGCCAGACCGGCTGCCCTGTGGGCATCGATATCCCCGAGTTCATCGGCCATGTGGCCGAGGGCGACTTTGAAGCCGCTTATCAGGTGATCAACCGTTCCTCTTCCCTGCCCGCTGTCTGCGGCCGTGTATGCCCGCAGGAGAGCCAGTGCGAGGGCAAGTGCACCCGCGGCATCAAGAATGAGCCGGTGGGCATCGGCCGCCTGGAGCGCTTTGTTGCCGACTGGCACCGTGAGAATGTGCACACCGCCCCCATCGTGCCCGAATGGAACGGCCACAAGGTGGCCATCATCGGCGCAGGCCCTGCCGGCCTGACCGCCGCAGGCGATCTGGCAAAGCTTGGCTACAAGGTCACCGTTTACGAGGCCCTGCATGTGGCCGGCGGCGTGCTGATGTACGGCATCCCTGAGTTCCGTCTGCCCAAGGCCATCGTGCAGCAGGAGATCGACGGCCTGAAGAAGATGGGCGTTGATTTTGAGTGCAATATGGTCATTGGCAAGGTGCTCACCATCGACGAGCTGATGGACGAGTACGGCTACGAGGCCGTGTTCGTAGGCTCCGGTGCCGGTCTGCCCCGCTTCATGGGCATCCCCGGCGAGAGCCTGAAGGGCGTCTACTCTGCCAACGAGTTCCTGACCCGCTCCAACCTGATGAAGGCTTATCTGCCCACCAGCAAGACCCCCATCCGCACCGGCAAAAAGGTCGCCGTTGTGGGCGGCGGCAACGTGGCTATGGACGCTGCCCGCAGCGCCCTGCGTCTGGGTGCCGAGACCGTATACATCGTCTACCGCCGCGGCATGGCTGAGCTGCCCGCCCGTAAGGAAGAGGTGGAGCACGCCGAGGAAGAGGGCATCATCTTCAAGACCCTGTGCAACCCTGTGGAGATCCACGCCAACGACGAGGGCTTTGTCAAGTCCATCACCTGCATTGAGATGGAGCTGGGCGAGCCGGATGCTTCCGGCCGCCGCCGCCCCATCGAAAAGAAGGGCAGCGAGTTCGAGCTGGATGTGGACACGGTCATTATGAGTCTGGGCACCAGCCCCAACCCGCTGATCCGCTCCACCACCCCGGGTCTGGAAACCAACAAGCACGGCTGCATCGTTACCGACGGCGACGACGGCAAAACCAGCCGCGATGGTGTGTACGCTGGCGGCGATGCCGTGACCGGCGCGGCCACCGTCATCAAGGCCATGGGCGCAGGCAAGGCTGCTGCAAAGGCCATTGACGAGTACATTCAGAGCAAGTAATCCCCTGTGAAGGTGGGCACCGTCCACTGAATACCGGATATGAAAAATCCCCTGTGCCAGCGCACAGGGGATTTTTTGCATCTTATTCTGCGGTCTCCGTTGTGAGCGCCGGGTAGCCCGTCCGCACGCACCGCACAGCGCACCGGGCGCTGCCGCCAGTGGTACAGGTAAAGAGGGTCAGATCCCATTCATCGGACTCCTCCGTCTTTTCGGTCATTTCCTCAATTTGCGTGGGCTGCAGGTTTTCCACATAGGAGACCTCGTAGGTCCAGCGCATACCGTCCATATCCGTAAAATAGACCTGCGCGCCCTCGGTCAACCACTTGATGGGGCTGAAATGCTTTGCATAGTTGTGGGCGCAGACCACCATGTTATCCGCATAGGTGGAACCGGAGTAACGGCCCGGTGCGATTTTCAGGCCCGCATAGCTCCACTGGCTCATCACCGGCAGTTCCAGCCCGATGGACGGAATGGACAGATAGCCGATGTAATCCCAGCCGTTCAGTTCGGTCACGGTCATTTCCTGCGTGGGGTCCAGCTCCGGCTGCAGCGCCACGGTATCCGATTTTGCTTTTTCCTCAATGGCAGCGTTCAGGGTCTGCTCCAGCTCGCCCAGCACCTCCTGCGAGGCCTTGTCTGCACGGGATGCATCCCACTTGTTATAGGCCAGCAGGGCTGCTGCCGCAAGGATCAGCAGCGCGCCCAGCACCATACACACTCTTCCGATTTTCTGTCGCATAGCAATGTTTCCTTTTTGTTCCGCAGTAGGTTTCATTCCTTTCAGTATATGCGCAATTGGTATGTTTGTCCAGTAAAAACTTACCGCACTGCCCGGTCCGGCACAAGGCGGCACACAAACCGCACCATCAGCGGGGTCAGCGGCAGCCACACCAGCGTGCACACCACATTGAACAAGGTGTGCGCATTCGCGATCTGCCGGGCGATCACGGCAAGCTCCGGCCCTTTGGGCGAAAGTGCAGCCGTCAGCCGCACATACAACGGCAGACCGGCGCAGAATACCGCCGCGCCGGTCAGATTGAACACTGCATGGGCCGCAGCCACCCGCTTTGCGTCCCGGTTTGCGCTCAAGGATGCCAGCACTGCTGTGATGGTGGTGCCGATGTTATCGCCCAGCAGCACCGGCAGCGCACCCGCAAGACCCAACAGACTGCTGCCGTCCAGCCCGGGGCGGGCTGCAAAGTTCTGCAGCAAGGCAATGGTAGCCGAGCTGCTCTGCACTGTCAGGGTCATGCCAAGCCCCGCCAGCAGCCCCAGCCATGGGTGCTGCCGCACCCGACCCAGCCAGTGCACGAACACCGGGCTTTGCGCCAGCGGTTCCATAGCAATGCCCATATCGGCAATGCCCTCGAACAGCAGGCCAAAGGCGAACACCGCCCGGCCAATGGCCCGGGCCTTCCGCCCTGCACAGACAAAGCAGAGCAGCAGCCCGGCCAGCAGCACAAGGCCGCGCACATCTTCCAGCCGGAAGGCCAGCAGCTGTGCAGTAGCGGTGGTTCCGATGTTGCAGCCAAAGATCACCGGGACCGCCTGCCGCAGGGTCAGCAGGCCCGCACTTACAAAGCCCAGCACCATCACCGTGACTGCCGAGCTGCTTTGCAGCACCGCCGTGACCGCAGCCCCCGCCAGCACGCCCCGCACCGGGCTGCCGGTCACAGCGGCCAGCAGGCTTTTCAGGCGGCTGCCTGCCGCTGTTTCCAGACTGTGGCTGAGCGCATCCATGCCGTATAAAAACAGTGCCAAGCCGCCAAAAAGTGTAAAAGTTCTTGTCAGGTTCTGTTCCACTGCCTCCGCCCCTCCCGCAGAAATGTTTCTTATTCTATTTATGCAGCTGCCGGGCGGTTCAGGCTTTCTGCCGTTCTCCCCTTTTTGTGAACTTTTTTAAAATTATCCTAAACTGCCCTTGCATTCTGGGTGCCGGAGGAATATTATTGTCAGGCGTTAATAGTTAACAACTGTTAAGCATTTTGCAATGAGGAGGGATAGAATGTTGAACGAGACCGAAGCCGCCGCGAGCTTTCACGGTCTGTGCCATTTTTTTGGACAGCTGAGCAAGGCGTCCCGGGCCGGCATGAAGACGGCTCTGCGGGGCTGTCCCAAATGCCACTTTCCCATGCTGGAGGGTCTGGCTCACACGATCAGTACCCGCGGGCAGAACGGAGCGGTGTATGTTTCCGATTTTGCCCGGGAGGCACACCAGCCGCTGCCGGCCATCAGCCGCAGCCTGCGCCAGCTGGAACAGGACGGCCTTGTTCTGCGCGAAGCGGACCCGGCTGACCGGCGCAAAACGCTGGTGCGCATCACGCCGGAGGGCTACGCCGCCTGTGCCCGATGTGAGGATGCACTCAGCGATTATTTTGCCTGCGTGATGGCCCGGCTGACACCGGAGCAGGTGCAGCAGATGAATACTTTGCGCGGCGCACTGATGGATGCCATTCTTGCGGAAAACGCTTCCCGTGAAGCAAAAAACAACGAAGGGAGAACCGAACTATGACGAAAATTTTCAAGCAGCTGGCCCGGCACTGGGCCGTCTGTCTTGTGGTGTTCGCGCTGCTGTTCGTGCAGGCGTACTGCGATCTTTCGCTGCCGGACTACACCAGTAGGATCGTGGACACCGGCATCCAGCAGGGCGGCATTGAAAGCCCCCTGCCGGAAACGATACGCCAGAGCACGCTGGATGCCCTCACGCTTTTGATGAGCGAAGAGGACGCCGATGCGCTCCAGAACGCCTACGGGTATTATCTTCAGGACGACGGCGTGCTGAAGCTGCGCACCGACCTGACCGATGACGAGCGCACCGCGCTGGAGGATGCCGTCACCACGCCGGACATCGTGCTGTATATGGCCGCCGCGCAGGCAGCGAACGCCCCCGCCGGGCAGGACACCATGGGCATGACCGGCCTTGCTGACATGCAGGCGGCATCCTCTGAGAGCACCACCACGGATAGCGAGACCGTCACCCCCACTGCCGAAGATCTGGACACCGTATGCGCCCAGTTTGCCGCTATGAGCCAGATGCCCGGCTTCACCCGCGAAGCTGTCCAGCAGCAGCTGGCCGGTGCTTTTGCCAGTCTGGATGATACCCTGATGGAGAGCCTCAAAAGCCAGTCCATGCTGCTGGTGCAGCTGGAATACGAGGCTCAGGGCATTGCCCACGATGTGCAGATGCGCTATCTTTACCGCGTAGGCGGCCAGATGCTGGGCCTGACTTTGCTGATGGTGGCTGTGTCCATTGCGGTGGGCTTCCTCGCCTCTCGTGTGTCCGCCGCCATTGGCCGCGACCTGCGCCGGGAGACCTTTGCCAGCGTCATCGAGTTCTCCAATGCAGAGATCGAGAATTTTTCCACCGCATCTCTCATCACCCGCACCACCAACGACATCCAGCAGGTGCAGTTCGTCTGCGTCATGCTGCTGCGCATGGTGGCCTATGCGCCCATTCTGGGCATTGGCGGCGTGCTGCATGTGCTGAACAGCAGCACCGGCCTTTCCTGGATCATCGTGCTGGATGTGGCCGTTCTGCTGCTGCTCATCCTCTTCCTGATGAGTGTGGCCATGCCCAAGTTCAAGATCATGCAGAAGCTGGTGGACCGGTTGAACCTCGTCAGCCGCGAGATTCTGACCGGCATCATGCCGGTGCGTGCCTTCAGCCGTGAAAAGTTTGAGGAGGAGCGCTTCGACAAGGCCAACAAAGACCTGATGAGCACCCAGCTGTTCACCAACCATGCCATGGTTGCCATGATGCCCTTTATGACCCTCATCATGAACGGCACCAGCCTGCTGATCGTCTGGTTCGGCGGCAAGGCCATGGACAACGGCACCATGCAGGTGGGCGAGATGATCGCATTCATCACCTACACCATGCAGATCGTCATGTCCTTCCTGATGCTGGCCATGGTGGCCGTCATGCTGCCCCGCGCCGGTGTGGCTGCGGAGCGCATCGACGAGGTGATCCGCACCAAAGCCACCATCAACGACCCGGACGAAGCTGTTGCAAAGCCCGCGCAGGAGCACGAAAACTGGCAGGGTGAGGTAGAGTTCCACGATGTGAGCTTCCGCTTCCCGGGTGCGGACAGCGATGCGCTGGAGCACATCAGCTTTACCGCAAAGCCCGGCGAAACCACCGCCATCATCGGCTCTACCGGCTGCGGCAAATCCACCCTGCTCAACCTCATCCCCCGCTTTTATGATGTCACCGGCGGCAGCGTGACCGTGGATGGCATCGATGTGCGCAATATGCCGCAGGCACAGCTGCACGACCTGCTGGGCTATGTGCCCCAGAAGGGCGTGCTGTTCAGCGGCACCATCGACTCGAACCTGAAGTTCGGCGGGGAGCACATCACCGATGCCGATGTAAAAAAGGCTGCTGCCATTGCGCAGGCCACCGAGTTCATCGACGCAAAGCCCGAGGGCTACCAAAGCCCCATTGCACAGGGCGGCTCCAATGTGTCCGGCGGCCAGAAGCAGCGCCTTTCCATTGCACGCGCCATTGCCAAGGACCCCAAAATTTATCTGTTCGACGACAGCTTTTCTGCCCTCGACTTTAAGACCGATGTTGCCCTGCGCCGTGCACTGAAAGCCCAGACCGATAACGCTACCGTTATCATTGTGGCACAGCGCATCTCCACTGTGCTGCACGCAAACCAGATCCTGGTGCTGGACGAAGGCCGCCTGGTGGGCAAGGGCACCCATGCCCAGCTGATGGCTTCCTGCCCGGAGTATCAGGAGATCGCCCGCAGCCAGCTGAGCCAGAAGGAGCTGGACCTCAAATCTCTGAATACCGAAAAGGAGGGTGAGTGATATGCCAAGACCCGGACGCATGACGACCGAACGCGCCAAGGACTTCAAGGGCACCCTGCTGCAGCTTGTGCGCAACCTTGGCCGCTACCGCCTTTCGCTCGTTACCGCCATTGTATTTGCCATTCTTTCTACCATCTTCAATATTGCAGGCCCTAAGGTGCTGGCAAAGGCCACCACGGCTCTTGCCACCGGCTGGATCGCCAAGCTGCGCGGCACCGGCAGCATCGACTTTGTGTATATCGGCCGCATCCTGCTGTTTTTGCTGGGCATGTACCTGCTGAGCAGCGCCTTCAGCTTTATTCAGGGCTGGCTCATGACCGGCCTTTCCCAGAAAGTCTGCTACGACTTCCGCAAGCAGATCAGCGAAAAGATCAACCGCCTGCCCCTTGCCTACTTTGAAAAGCGCACCGTGGGCGAGGTGCTGTCCCGCATCACCAACGATGTGGACACGCTGGGCCAGAGCCTGAACCAGAGCATCACCCAGCTCATCACCAGTGTGACCACCATGATCGGCGTGCTGGTCATGATGCTGTCCATCAGCCCGAAGATGACCCTGATCGCCCTGCTGATCCTGCCGGTCTCGCTGGTGCTGGTGCTCATCGTGGTCAAGTTCAGCCAGAAATACTTCAAGGCCCAGCAGGCCATTCTGGGCGTTGTGAACGGTCAGGTGGAAGAAGTCTACTCCGGCCACAACGTGGTCAAAGCCTTCAACCGCGAGGCCGTGGTGCTGAACGACTTCAACGCCGCCAACGACAAGCTGTACGAATCCGCATGGAAGAGCCAGTTTCTCTCCGGCCTGATGATGCCCATTATGAACTTTGTGGGCAATCTGGGCTACGTGGCAGTGGCCATCGTGGGCAGCATTTTTGCGGCAAACGGCACCATTACCATCGGTGACATTCAGGCCTTCATCCAGTACGTCAAGAACTTCACCCAGCCCATCCAGCAGCTTTCTCAGGTGTCCAACATGCTGCAGAGCATGGCCGCTGCCGCTGAGCGGGTGTTCGAGTTTCTGAACGAGCCGGAAGAGGATCAGCAGGCAGACCCGGCCCGCCGGGCCGACCCCGGCTGCATCAACGGTCAGGTGACATTCAGTCATGTCCGCTTCGGCTACACCCCGGACAAGACCGTCATCCACGATTTCAGCTGCGAGGTCAAGCCCGGCCAGAAGGTGGCTATCGTCGGCCCTACCGGCGCGGGCAAAACTACCATGGTCAAGCTGCTCATGCGCTTCTATGATGTGGATTCCGGTTCCATCACCCTGAATGGCCACGATGTGCGTGACTTTGACCGCAGCGCTCTGCGCGAGGGCTTCGGCATGGTGCTGCAGGACACATGGCTGTTCAAGGGCACCATCATGGAGAACATCCGCTATGGCCGTCTGGATGCTACCGACGAAGAAGTGGTCGCCGCCGCCAAGGCTGCCAACGCTGACCACTTTATCCGCACCCTGCCCGGCGGCTACCAGATGGAGCTGAACGAGGACGCTTCCAACGTGAGTCAGGGCCAGAAGCAGCTGCTCACCATCGCCCGCACCATTCTGGCAGATAACCGCATCCTGATTTTGGACGAGGCCACCAGCAGTGTGGATACCCGCACCGAGCAGCGCATCCAGACCGCCATGGACCGCCTGATGGAGGGCCGCACCAGCTTTGTGATCGCACACCGTCTTTCCACCATCCGGGACGCCGACCTCATCCTTGTGATGCGAGATGGCGATATTGCGGAGCAGGGCACCCACGACCAGCTGATCGAAGCAGGCGGCTTCTACGCCGACCTGTACAACAGCCAGTTCGAGGACGTGGTGGAGTAAGCTGCCCGTCATCGCAGTATAAGCACAAAAATAGCACCTGCCGCCTTCCTTTCCGAAGGCAGCAGGTGCTATTTGTTTACCCTCTCAGTCATCGCTACGCGATGCCAGCTCCCCCGAGAGGGGGAGCTTTTCAGCAGTTACCGGTCAGCTGCAATAGAGTTCTCCCTTCGGGAGAGCTGGCGCGAATGCGCCTGAGAGGGTTTTCTTTTTTCTTTATTCTTCCACCGGTTCCAGCTTCAGACCGAACAGCTTTTCCGAGAGGGACGGCAGCAGCTGCTGCAAAGCGCGGACATAGGCCATCACCAACGGGTCCCCGCGCTTTTGTCCCAGCACGATGCCGAACCGGTGTCCCCTGCCCCAGTCCAGCACCCGCGCAAAGCTGAGATCCGGTCTGCGGTAATAGACTGCAGGAACCATCTTGAGCGCAGGATCCCCATAGGATGCGCTGCGGATGCCGCCCACCGGCGTAAAGTTCACTCCGCGCTCCAGCCCCTCCTGCAGCAGGCTGGTCTCGTAGACGGTCTGGTACATCTCTTTGACGGGCAGCCAGCGGTATTGCAGCGCCTGCTCCAGACTCAGCCTGCCCACCGGCATATCGGCGGGCGGGTGGATGGGAATGCACAGCTCCGGCACATAAAGCAGCGGGATGAAAGTGAACCCCTGCGCGTAAAATTCCGCACTTTCCAACTGGAAAGAAAGGTCCGCGTCCCCTTTTTTCAGACTGCGCCAGACCTCGCTGCGACTGGCGCACTGCATCATAATAGACGTGTATTGCAGACACAGCTCGTTCGTCAGAGAAAACAGGTCGTACCCGAACATCCGCATGGCCTCATGGCTCCATGCAATGACCAGATGCCGTTCCGGCGGATTTTCCTGCTGCTGTACCGCACGGGCATGGCGCACTGCCTCCTGATATAAGGCCGTCAACTGTTTTGCCTTGGGGTAAAAGTCCCGGCCTGCCGGGGTCAGGATCACCCGGCGCGGTACATGCTGGAACAGTTCAAACTGCAGCTGCCCCTCCAGCGTGCGGATCTGCTGCGAAAGCGCCGACTGCGAAAGATACAGTGCCTCTGCTGCTGCCGAAAAACTGTCCATCTCTACGATTTTCACAAATCCTTCCAGTGCACTCTGGTTCATCTGCGCGTCCTCGCTTTCTTACATTAGGATTTCCTAAATTATAATATAACATAATTGAATTGTAAAGTGCGTCACTCTACGCTACAATTGTTAAAGATTCAGCAAAGTGGTTTTTACCCTGCTGCACGATAAGAAGAGAAAAGAGAAAGAGAGCGTACCTATGAACAAGCTTTCCCGCAAGGGCTTTCTGAAGATCGCCGCTGCCGCCGCCATGAGCGGTGTCACTGCCGGCGCACTGGCTGCCTGCAATTCCGCCTCCAGCTCCACTGCCTCCGGTGCTGCCGGTCAGTACATCCCCGGCACCTACGAGGGCACCGCCGAGGGCATCTCCTCCACCGTCAAGGTCACCATGACCTTCTCTGACAGCGCTGTCACCGACGTGGTGGTGGACACCTCCGGCGAGACCGCTTCTTTCGGCGCTGCCGCTGCCGATGAGCTGCGTGAGCAGCTGCTTTCTGCCGGTTCTGCCGAAATCGACGGCGTTTCCGGCTCTACCATCACCTCCGATGCTGTGATGAAGGCCGCCAAGAGCTGCTATGCACAGGCAAAGGGTGAGGCTGTGGTGTCCAGCGTGCAGCTGCCCACAGGCGACGCAAACGACTGGCTGGGCAAAGAGCCTGATATCGACGAGACTGCCATCACTGAGACCGTGGACACCGACATCCTCATTGTGGGTGCAGGCAACGGCGGTATGTTTGCTGCCGCCTATGCTGCTGCCAACGGCCTGAACTTCCGTGTTATCGAGCAGAACGCCAACGTGCAGGACACCCGCCACTGGTACGGCGCTATCGACTCCGCTGCCGCCAAGGAGGCCGGTGAAAAGCCCGCCGACCGCGCCAAGCTGCTGAGCGAGATCTCCCGCTACGCCTCCGGCAAGTGTGACCAGCGCGTCGTCAAGACCTGGATCAATGAGTCTGCCGCTATGCACGACTTCATGCGCAGCATTCTGGAAGATAAGTACGGCTGGGTGTGCGATTTCACCTCCGGCAGCGAGGCTGCATGGCCTGCAGAGAATGCCGAGCACAACACCGACTACCTCTACCCTGTGCAGGAGCACAACTACATGGCCAGCGAGAGCGCATCCGGCCTGCCCCGCAACGAGCTGCTGCTGCAGTACATTCAGGAGCTGGGCTACGATGTGGACTTCAAGACCAGTCTGGCCAAGCTGGAAAAGAACAGCGAGGGCCGCATTACCGGCATCATCGCCCAGAGCACCGAAGATGACCACTTTATCCGCTACAACGCCAACAAGGGCGTGCTGCTGGCCTGCGGCGGTTTCCCCGGCAACCCCTACATGATGGAGCAGCTGGACCCGCTTGGCACCAGCGTGACCACCGCCTGCTCCTACTCCCCCGCCGACAAGGGCTACGGCATCCGCGCTGCTGTGTGGGCCGGTGCCAATCTGGACAAGGAAGCCGCTCCCATGCTGTTTGACCGCGGCGTTGTTGCCCCCGGCGTGGATGGCGGCTATGTGGATAGCGACACTGCCTTTGGCGGCAAGGCCTTCCCCGGCAAGATCCGCCAGTACAACCCCGGTACCCAGCCCTTCCTGAAGGTGAACCGCAACGGCGAGCGCTTTGCCAACGAGAGCTGCCCCTACAACGATATCGTCTACGCTGCCGCCCACCAGCCGGGCCGCGTCTACGCACAGATCTGCGATGCCAACATTCTGGAGGACGCAAAACGTTTCCACACCATCGGCTGCTCTGCCCAGACCCGCAACGGCGGCGAGAAGTACATTCAGGGTAAGATGGACGAGGCTATTGAGGCCGGTGCATTGTTCAAGTGCGATACGCTGGACGAGCTGGCCGACAAGATGGGCTTTACCGGTGCTGCCAAGGACACCTTCCTTGCTACCGTGGAGCGCTACAATGAGCTGTACGACAAGCAGAACGATGAGGATTTCGGCAAGCCCGCTTACCGCCTGAGTGCCATCCGCACTGCGCCCTTCTATGGCTGCTGGCTGGGTGCCTCTCTGCTGACCACCGAGCAGGGCATTGCCATCAACGAAAAGGGTCAGGCGCTGGACAACAACAACCAGCCCATGGAGGGCCTGTATATCACCGGTGATATGTCCGGCAGCTTCTTTGCCAACAACTACCCCTGCCTGATGGCTGGTGTGGCCATGGGCCGCACCCTGACCTTCGCCATGAAGGCCGTCAAGCAGATGGCGGGTCTGGATAACGCCTGACCCAGCGCGGTTTTCCGGCACAACTTAAGCGTTTTTCCATTTCTTCTTTCTTCATGAAGAGAGGCGGTCCCTGTTTGGGGCCGCCTCTCTTTGCTATTTTTTCGCCACGTGCCCCCTACACAAATCCCCACGATTGTGCTATGATAAAGCTGAACAGCCGGTTTGTGCCAGACAACCGGCAAAATCGAGGTGTTTGTACAAATGTCTGATCTCCTTGAAACTCTGCAGCAGGAAGGGGTAGACCCCGCCCTGCTGGAAGCAGTCCAACAGTACCGCGCTGCCCATGCCCTGCCGGACGCACTGCGCCCGCGCATCCCTTCCCCTGCCTTTACCTACTACGGCAAACAGGTGTGGGAGCAGGCGCTGGCGGCGCTGCTCTGCGGCGAAAACCTGCTGCTGGCAGGCGGAAAAGCCACCGGCAAAAACGTGCTGGCCGAAAACCTTGCCGCCGCCTTTGGCCGTCCCGCATGGGACATCTCCTTCCATGTGAACATGGATGCAGCATCCCTCATTGGCATGGACACTTTTGCGGACGGTCAGGTAGTGTTCCGGCCCGGCCCGGTATACCGTTGCGCCCAGTGCGGCGGCTTTGGTGTGCTGGATGAGATCAACATGGCCAAAAACGAAGCGCTGGCCGTACTGCATGCGGTGCTGGACTTCCGCCGCGCCATCGATGTACCCGGCTACGACCGCATCCCGCTGGCGGAGGAGACCCGCTTTATCGCCACCATGAACTACGGTTATGCCGGCACTCGTGAGCTGAACGAGGCCCTCACCTCCCGTTTCGTGGTCATCCAGATGCCCACCATTACGCAGGACGATCTGGAAAAGCTGCTGCGGACGCAGTTCCCCGATCTTGCTTCCAAGTATGTGCGCCAGTTTGCACTGCTGTTCCTTGACCTGCAGAAAAAGTGCGACAGTGCGGAAATTTCCACCAAGGCGCTGGATCTGCGCGGTATGCTGGATGCCCTGCGGCTGATCCGGCGCGGCATCCCGGCAGGCGCGGCACTGGATATGGGCATCACCAACAAGGCCTTTGACTCCTATGAGCAGGGCCTGATCCGTGATGTGATCGCAGCGCGCATTCCGGCCAAGCTGGATGCCGCCAAGCTCTTTGGCTGATGGACGCCCAGAGCTACACCGCGCAGGAGCGGCGTGCGGCCAATCAGGTCTGGGCTGCTGCAGGAGCCTATGGCTTTGAGCCGCTGTTTCTGGCCCGCTATACCGACGGCACCACCGATTTTTACATGAACACGGTCGTGGGCCTCATCCACAAATATTACGGTGATGCGCTGATCCGCAGCATCTTTGATGCATGGGACGGTGATCTGCGGCAGACCATGCTGGACGACATGACATGGCTGTATCTGGAAAACGCCGCCTACCGGCTGGAGCTGCCCCGCCGCCCGGTGCTGGAAGCGCTGCGCCATGCCCATGCAGATTACTTTTTTGCGATTCAATACAAGCTCTCCCGTCAGGAGTGGATGGCAAAAAATCAGCTGGTGTACACCATGCAGGCTGCACGCTGGCGGCGTGTGCTGGGCCGTGCCGACCCGGTGATGACCCCTTATGAGTCCGGCCTTGCTGCGGCTCTTTCCCCGGAAAAAGCGCCGGCAGCGGAACAGCTGAAAGCCGAAATTTTATCGATCTACGCAAAATTCAACCTGTTCGACGGCACTGTGCACCAGAGAGCAGCTTTGCATCTGCATCTGGACGGCCTGCTGGCAAAGCTTGCCACCAAAGCCATGCCCACCCAGATGATCAAAACGGACCGCGTGACCGTGGAACACTCAAGCTCCGTGGATGCTGTGGGCGGCGGGCTGGCGGTGGACAAGCGCCGGGCCCACATCACCCTGAAGCAGAATGCCGCGCAGGACAGAGCCTACATCGAAAGCTGCTTCGGCCGCTCTCTCTACCCGCCGGAACGGCTGCGCAAGGCTGAGCAGGAGCTTTGCGTGGGCGACCATCTGGGGTGCCATTTGTGGTTCAGTGCCGGTGTGCCCAGCCCGGAGCAGGCTCCCACACCGGAAGCAAAGCATCTGGCTGAACAGGCTGAGCTGCAGGCCGACCGCAACCGCGCTTATTACGCCAAAAATCGGGAACTGCACCGCAGTGTGGTGCTGCGGCTTACCGAGCAGATCCGCAACTGCATCCTTGTGCACCAGCAGCCCAACGCCCGTGTTGCCCGCAGCGGCAACCTGAACGCTGGGCGCATCTGGCGCGCACCACTTTTGAACGATGACCGGGTGTTTTTGTGTGCCGAGGAAGAGAACCAGCCCTCTTTTACGGTAGACCTTTTATTGGACGCATCCGCTTCCCGCCTGCACTGTCAGGAAGTGATCGCGGCTCAAGGATCCATTTTGGCCCAGAGCCTTGCGGCCTGCGGGATCCCGGTGCGGGTGTCCAGCTTCAGCAGCCTGCGGGGCTACACCGTACTGCGGGTGCTCAAAGGCTTTGCAGACAAAAACCTGCAAAACATCAACCGATATTTTGCTTCCGGCTGGAACCGTGACGGCCTTGCTCTGCGGGCCGCAGGCGACCTTTTGCAGTATGCGCCCGGTCCTGCGCCGCGGCATCTGCTCATCGTGCTGACGGACGCTTCGCCCAACGACAGCCGCCGCATCCCGCCCAGTGCAGAAAACCCGCTGGGCTGCGGTTACGAGGACGCTGCCGGTGTGGCTGACACTGCCGCGCAGGTGCGTGCGCTGCAGCGCATGGGCATCCGGGTGTCGGCTGTGTTCATGGGTGAGGACAGCTCTGCCGGTGCCGCTGCACAGATCTACGGCAAAAACATGGCCCGTATCCGCGGCATGGACCAACTGGCCCGCGCGGCCGGGCGGCTGATCCAGAACGAGATCCGTGAACTGGGCGATTGAACCATATTTTACCAGAACAGCCCACAGATGGGAGGCTTTGGCCTTGCCGTCTGTGGGCTGTTTTTGATACAGAACACAACTGATTCACTCTTGCAACAACCATGTTTCGGGTCACTATTGCAGGATGCGCGGAAATATTTTGTTTTTCTGCAAACTTATAGTTGTTTTTTGTTGTGAAGTATGCTATACTATGTTCAGTCAATAAAACATTCCTGCGTAAGCCGCCTGCTGTGCACCGGGTCGTTTGGCGCAGTGCCCATCCGTTATACAACGAACTGCTGTGTTATAGTTTCAGGAGGGAACCGATCATGGATGCCAACCGTTATTTTGATGCCATGCACAACGCTATGTCAGCTCAGCACCCCGGTGCGCAGCTGCTGTTAACGGTAAAGCTGCAGGACACCTGCGGCAACGATGCCTGCCTGGAGCTGAAGCAGCTGCCCGGTGAGAGCACCTCCATTCTGTGCTACTCCACCATGGGTCGCCGCTGCCTGAACTTCCAGCTGTTCCGCAAGGGCTGGCAGCTGTGCCACAACGCCGATGGCCAGCTGGTGGGCCGCTTCCCTTCCAGCGCCGACGGCCTGATTGACGAGACCGATTTCCGCGCCTACTGCCGTGAGGACCGGCTGGATCTAGCACGCACCCAGCGCATCACCGCCGAGCTTCGCCAGTGCGCCGGTATCAATTATCAGGGCAGCATCCCGCAGAACGCCCGCACCGGCGCTGTAATCACGGTAGAAAGCCATGTAGGGGCCGGTGCCCGCTGGACCTACTGGAGTCAGGATGTTCTGCCCAGCCTGCCGCTGGGTGCCATCCTCTACTGGCTGGCGGATCATCTGGCCGGTGCCGAGCGCCGCACCCTGCAGGCCGACCCGCAGGCAGCCCGCCTTGCCGCCCAGTGGCTGGCCGGTGATACAGCCGTATTCTTCCATCCGTCGGTGCCGATGACTGCCATGAATACGGTCTCTTCCGGCTCTGCACCCGCACGCCGCCGCACCACTGTGCCCGCTGCCCGCAACAAGAGCTGGCAAAGCATCATGGCCGTGATGGCAGGCATGTGAACGAAAAAGCAAGGAAAGACCGATCGTCTCTCCTTGCTTTTTCAGTATTATTCGAGGTACGGGTCGAGCAGGGCATCCACCGTTTTGTTCCGCTTGGGGTTCGGCTTTTTGATCACATGGCCGCGGCAGACCACCAGTTCCAGATGCTGCAGCGCACGCAGGTCTTCCAGCGGGTTGTGCTTTGTCACAATAAAATCTGCGCTCTTGCCCGGCTCAATGGAACCGGTTACGTCTCCTACTCCGGCCAGCTGAGCATTGCGCAGGGTGGCCGTGTACAGGGCGAACTGGTTGCTTACACCGCAGTATTTGTGGAAGTAGCACAGCTCCCGCCAGAAATCGTACTGGGTGATGTACGGGCAGCCTACATCGTTGCCCAAGGCCACCGGGATGCCGTTGGCAAGGGCGGTCTTTGCGCTTTCCACCACACCGTCAAACACGATCTTGCCGTTATACTGGTCCTTTTCCGATGCACCGGAAACCGCCGTATCAAACAGTGCGTAGGGCAGCGCCGGGGAGATGGTGGTGCACACAAAGGCTCCCCGCTCCTTGTAAAGCCGGATGGTCTCATCGTCCATCTTTGCGCCGTGCTCAATGGAATCCACGCCGTTTTCCAGCGCCACCTTTACGCCTTCTGGCGACTCGGTGTGTGCCGCCACGGTATAGCCCAGCTTGTGGGCCTCGTCGCAGACGGCTTTGACCATTTCCGGCTTCATCTTCAGCTCGCCGGGGGTTCCCTTTTCGGTGGCATCCAGCACGCCGCCGGTGATCATCAGCTTGACAAGATCCACCTTCTGTCCGCTGGCCTTTTTGAGCTGAGCAAGTGCTTCGGCATTGTTATGGGCCGCAACTGCCACCGAGCCTGCCATATGTCCGCCCGGCACCGAAATGCCTTCGTTGGCAGCAAGGATGCGCGGTGCCAGCAGCTTGCCAGCTGCAGCATCATCACGGCAGCGGGTGTCAAAATCTGCAATGCCGCCCACGGTGCGGATGGTAGTCACGCCACCCAGCAGTTCCAGCTTCGCGTAGCTGCATACCAGCCTGTAGGCCACCGCACGGGTCAGGCCATTGCTCAGAATTTTGCGCACCAGCGCAGCATTATCCCGCGGCTTTGCGCTGGGCTTGCCGTTGCCTGCCAGATGCACATGCAGATTGATCAGGCCCGGGCACAGATAGCCTCCGTGCAGATCGATCACCTCATAACCGTCCAGATCCACGCCCTCATCGACAATGGCAATGATCTTATCATCCTCGGTCAGCAGGATCTTGTGCGCTTCCGGCTGCATCTGCTCGGTGCCATCCAGCAGGATCCCGTTCGTATAGGCACGTTTCATTGGGAACATCCTCTCTTTTTCAGATTTTTCGGACAGGAGTTGTTTTGTTCCAGTATAGCACGTTCCGGCAGATGGTGCAATGCAAAAACGGGCAGGAAAGGTTCAGCCCTCTCCTGCCCGCTCGGTGTTTTTATTTACTGTGCGGCTGCGCTGGAAGCTACTTCGGAAGCAGCAGCCTCAGAAGATGCGGCTTCCGAAGAAGCAGCTTCGCTGGATGCGGCATCTGCGCCGCCGGTCACGCCGCCCTCAACGACCAGCTCATCCTCATAGTCAAGGCCGTAGGTATCCACCAGAGTCTCCTCATAGTCCTTGTGGAAGAAGTTCTCCTCGCCCAGAGCCTTGATCTCCTCGTTCAGCCAATCCAGAACGGTGGTGTTGCCCTGGCTCACAGCAGGAGCAATGGTGTCCTGACTGCCCAGAGAGGGAATGCCGACCGTGTAGCCGGTGTTCTGCTTTGCAAATGCAATGACCTCGGTGTTATCGTTGGCCCATGCCACGCCGTTGCCGTTCTCCAGTGCATTCTTGGCCGTTGCATAGGAATCGTACTTCTGCAGCGGAATGTCGGGGTACTCCTTGGTCAGGTAGGTCTCGGCGGTGGTGCCGGAAATGACGATCATCTGGTCGTCAGCGTTCCAGTTGTCCAGAGTGGTGATAACATTGCTGTCCGGAGAAATGACACCCAGAGCCACGTTCATATAAGGCAGAGCAAAGTCCACTTCCTCTGCGCGCTCCGGGGTCACGGTGAAGTTTGCCAGGATCACATCCGCCTTGCCGGTCTGCAGGTACTCGATGCGGTTTGCAGCCTCGGTGGAAACGAAGTTGATCTCCACGCCCAGATCCTCGCCCAGACGGCGTGCAAAGTAGACATCATAGCCCTGATATTCGCCGTTCTCGTCCACATAGCCGAACGGGTTCTTATCGGAGAACACGCCGATGTTGATGGTACCGGACTCCTTGATCTGATCCAGAGTGCGGTAGACCACGCTGCTGCCGGATGCTGCAGTTGCAGTAGAAGCAGAAGAAGAGCCGCCGCATGCGGTCAGAACAGCGGCAGCGGAAACTGCGCCCAGACCCAGCAAGAAGGAACGACGAGAGATCTTAGACTGTTTCATAATGATTACTCCTTTACAAAATCTTTCCCATTTGGCTGCGGAACACCCGCAGCCTTTATCTTGATCTGTGACTCATTTCACAGCATCAAACGTGAAGGTGCGCAGGAAACGTTGCGCGCGCTCGGTCTTGGGCCGGTCAAAGAACTCGGCCGGTGCAGCTTCTTCCACGATCTTGCCGCCATCCAGAAAGATGACGCGGTTGGCAATGGCGCGGGCAAACTGCATTTCGTGGGTGACAATGATCATGGTCTTGCCCTGCTTGGCAAGGTCCAGCATAACGTCCAGCACCTCGCGCACCATTTCCGGATCAAGGGCAGCGGTCACTTCGTCAAACAGAAGGATCTCCGGGTGCATACACAGTGCACGCACGATGGCAACGCGCTGCTTCTGTCCGCCGGAAAGCTCCCGCGGGTAGCTGTTTTTCTTGGCAAGCAGGCCCACACGGTCCAGCAGAGCTTCGGCCTCCTGCTGCACTTCCGCTTTGGGGCGCTTCTGCACCTTGGTGGGTGCCAGAAGCACATTGTCCAGCACCGTCATGTGCGGGAACAGCTCGTAGCTCTGGAACACCATGCCGATGCGCTGGCGCAGCTGAGTCAGATTTTTACCGCCGTAGGCAACGGTCTCATTGCCCAGCCGCACCCGGCCGCTCTGGGTGGGCTCCAGACCATTCAGACAGCGCAGCAGGGTGCTTTTGCCGCAGCCCGAAGGGCCGACCACCACGATGACCTCGCCGGGCTTGACAGCAAAGCTGATATCGTCCAGCACGGGGGTTTCGCCATAGGCCTTGATCAGATGTTCAACAGTCAAAATAGGTTCTGCCATGTACGGTCACTTCCATTTCTTTTCGAGATAGGATGCCAGCAGACTGATGGGCCAGCATACGAAGAAATATAACACGAAAACCGTGAGATAAATGCCAAACGCTGCGTTGGGGCTGGCGGTGCGGTTGGCCTCGATGATCTGCTGTGCTACCTTGATCACTTCCACCACACCGATCATCAGCACAAGGCTGGTGGTCTTGATCATGCGGGTAATCAGGTTGATGGACAGCGGGATCAGGCGGCGCACCGTCTGCGGAATGATGATATACCAGTAGGTCTGCGCACGGCTCATGCCAAGGGCCTCGGCGCTCTCATACTGGTGCTTCGGAATGGCGATCAGCGCACCGCGCACAAGGTCGCTCATTTCTGCGGTGCCCCACAGCACAAACACGATGATGGATGCCGTCTCGCCGGAAAGGTTCCACCCAAAGGCACGGGTGGTGCCGAAGTAAACGAGGAACAGCAGCACCATCTGCGGCATGATGCGGACGAACTCCAGATACAGCCGCAGGATCGCCTTGATAACGGGGTTGCGGGAGGTCATGAGCACGCCCAGCAGGATGCCCAGCGGCAGGCTGATGATCACCGAGACGGCGCTGATCTTGAGTGCAACGCCAAGGCCGCCCAGCAGGCGGGCCATGTTTTTGCCCTTGAACAGGACATCAAGACCCAAATCCAGCATAGCGCAGCCTCCTTTCGATCAGGCTGCCCACAATGGACACCGGCAGCAGAATGATAAGGTAGAACACCACCAGCAGGAACAGACATTCGATGGTTTTGGAGTACATGCCGATCAGATCCTTTGCCGTGAACATCAGGTCCATCAGGCTGATGGCGCTGAACACGCTGGTCTCCTTGAGCAGGAAGATCACATTTGCCATGAAAGCCGGCATACTGGTGGACATGGCCTGCGGCAGAATGATGTAGCGCATGGTCTGCCAGCGGTTCATGCCAAGGCTGTAGGCACTCTCGGTCTGGATGGGCTCAATGGCTTCCAGACCGCTGCGGAACGCTTCGGCCATGTAGCTGCCGCCCAGAAACGCCAGACCGGCAATGCCGCAGATCTCGGCATTGGTGCGGATGCCCACCTTGGGCAGGCCATAATAAATGAAGAACAGCTGCACCAGCAGCGGTGTGTTGCGGGACAGCTGGATGTAAACACCCACGATCTGCCGCAAAACGGGCACCTTGTCATACTGGATCACTGCGCAGGCAAGGCCAATGATGATGGCAAAAATGATGCCTGCAACGCCCAGCCGCACGGTAAGTACAGCGGCCTTCTGGTAGAGCGGCAAATATTGCTGGATCGCATTCCAGTCCATTGCCGGATTCCTCCCTTGTATCCTGATTTGCGGGTCAAAACAAAACGCCCGGAAGCTCCCTCTTCAAGTAAGCTCCCAGGCGGTCAGCGACAGATCCTTCTGCGTGTTCCTACACAGAATATGCAGATATGCTCACACGGCATACCATACTGCAGGGCGGCCGGTCCGGGAAGCGTTTGCGGTACAACAACACATTGCGCAACAACACATCATAGCCGTTTCCTCCCTGAATGATCTCAATTTTCGGATTTGCTCGACCCGATGCACGTAGTTTACACCCTATTACCCATTATGTCAATATGATTATGGGACTTCTTTCGATTCTTTGCTCATTCAGCCTAAAATCATCTCATTCCATGTGTAAATTTTATTCATTTTTCAACTTGACCGTATGCGTCGTGCGGACAGCAAAAAGCCCTCCCATCGGGGGAGGGCCGGGCCGGATAAAGATTTTTTAGGAAAGTTTAAGAAACAGCCGGTTTTGCTTTCTGCTGCCATATGCTCCCCTCCTGCCTTTTCTTTTATAAATAAGTATCATGATCTCCCGGGAAAAGTGCAATCAAAAGGCACCGGCTTGTGCAAAAAAGCCGGTGCCTTGGGGCAGGAATATTTTACAGGTTCAGCAGCACATTGGCCCGGAAAACGTTGCCGCCCGTTTCCACCGTCAGATTGCCGTGATACCTGTGCACGGCAGTTTCGACGGAAACAAGGCCGATGCCCTGTCCGTCATGCTTGGTGGAGTGCAGAACGCCGCCCTGCTTTTTCAGCACGCCGTCATAGCGGTTCTCCACCATCAGGCCCATCATGGCCGGGCTGAGCATCCGGGCCAGCACCTTGACCTGCCGTTCTTCCGGCGGCAGCTTCTGGCTGGCATGGAGCGCATTTTCCAGCAGGTTGCCAAGAATGGTGCACAGGTCGGCCTCCGGCAGGGGCAGGAGCTTGGGCAGTTCCAGCTTCCATTCGATCTGGATGCCCTGTTTCCGGGCCTCGTAGTCGTAGTGGCCGGCAAGCGCATCCACCGCAGCGTTGACGCACAGGGTGGGTCTGGCATCGCTGAGTTCGCTCTCGTACTGGCTCAGGTAGCTTTTCAGTTCATCCAGCCGCCCGGCCTCGGTCAGGCCGGAGATCACATGCAGGTGCTGGCGGAAATCGTGCCGCAGGTGGCGGGTCTGTTCCAGATAGCTGCGCAGCTCCATATAGCGGCGGGACTCCACGGCCAACAGCTGGTTTTCGCGGTCCAGCTGGGAGCTGCGGGCATACTCCTTTGCCACGCGGTACATCTCGTACAGCAGCAGAAAGATGCCCAGCAGCGAGATGCTCACTGCCAGCACCGCGATGATGCGGATGCGGTTCATCAGGATGACGCCGATCTCCTTCGGCATACAGAACACCAGAAACGCCGCGTACAGTGCCGGCAGCGGCCATGCCGACTCCCAGAAGGCTTCGCCGTGGTACTCCTGCAGCAGCCACCGGCTCCAGCGCACTGCCGTAAAACGGAAGATGGCGCTGAGTATCACCGAGAGAGTCAGGCAGATGACCGAGGTGCTGGGCAGAAACACCGGCTGTGCATTGTCCAGCTCAGCTTCCGCGTTCAGCACAATGGCAAGCAGGGTGCACACAGACATCATCACTGCCGACACCGAGAACAGAAACATGGTCTGGCTGATCGATACTTCCCGGTCGGTGCGCCAGCGCAGCAGCCAGAAGCTGATGATGAGCAGCGGGATGAGCAGGAAGTTCGTTTCCATGTCCAGCATGCAGCACACCGCTGCGCCAGCCAGACCCATCAGTGTGATCGCCGACGCACCGATGGCATAAGTTTTACGCGGTGCACGCAAGTGCTCCTGCAGCGAGGCAAGGCAGAGGTATTCTGCCGGATACATCATTGCAAATTCCAGAAAAAAACGTCCAAACAATGCAAAATTCACAAGCGCTCTCCTTTCCGGGTCAGAATTCCCGCTGCATACCACGGAACTGGTACTGCGTAAATTGGGCGAGCAGTCTGTTTTTGTCCTTCTGCCGCACCGGCAGATGAGTCCCATCCAGCATTTCAATGCAGTCGCCCTCAAACCGCAGCACCTTGGACATGTTGATGATCACGCCGCGGTTGCACACCAGAAATTCCGGCTGGGTCTGAAGCTGTTCCTGCACCTGTGCAAAATTTGCCGTGGCCCGGCACTCGCCGTCATCCGTGACCACACGCACATAATGGTTCTGTGCCGTAGCATAGTAGATCTTGGTCAGCGGCAGCCGCACGATCTGCCGGGCAATGCGCACCTCCAGCTCCGGCTGCTGGCGGCACAGCACCCGCCGCAGCTCCCCTGCCAGCTGCTCAAACTTTTCTTCCTTATAAGGCTTGAGCAGATAATCGAATGGATGTACCGGAAAGGCATCCCACACGTACTCTGGCGAGGATGTCACAAACACGATCAGCAGGTCCGGGTCGGCCGCACGCAGCCGCTGCGCCGTCTCAATGCCATTGGTGCCCTCCATGCAGATGTCCAGAAACACCACCTGATACCCTTCGCGCCAGCCGGCCCGCAAAAATTCATCTCCGCTGGCAAAACAGCTGCAGGATATGTTCTCATTTTCAAATGCCTTTTTCAGCAGCTGTTTCAACCGTTCGGCATCCGGCTTGCTGTCTTCCACGATCGCCGTCTGCAGGTTCATTGCTGCACCCCCTGTTCCTTCTGCTTCCCTGTTTTTTATATTATAGCACAAGTTCCGCCTTCCGTGGTCTGCCATTCGCGCACAAAACAGCCCGTTTCACGCAGGTTGCGGCAGTGGGCAGAAATTTTTGTGTGTTTTCCTGCTGCAATGCAAAACAAAAAAGGCACCACACAATGTGTGATGCCTTTCTGATCTGGTGGAGCTATCAGGAGTCAAAACGAACATTTTAGCACCCGGTGACAGCCCGCCATCGGGCGGGTCTTCTCCGGTCTCCAAAGGAATTTCGACACTGTTCTGGTCTCCCATGCAGGAAAAAACCAGCTTCATGCGGTTATCATCATAGACATAGACGGCCACGAGGAAGTTCTTGAACAATTCCATCTGGAAATCCCGGTCGTGGATGTCACCCTGCTGCAGCAGTTCCAGATAGGAGATGATTTGCTCCCGGTCGATTTTCACGACATCCTCTTTGGCCGCATTCAGCTGGACGCTCAGCCGGGATTGCTCAGTCTCAAGCTCGACCATCCGAGTGCGGGTGGCCTCTGTGATAATCCCCATCTCGATGGCTTTCAGCATATTCGAGGTGGCTTTTTTATTTTCCTCCAACTGCTGCTCCAGCGCCTCAATCTGGAGGTCATTGTCGTGCTTTTCCCAGTATTCGACCGTCCGATCTGCTATCCACGCAATGACATCATCGGTCAAGCAGTACATCTTGATGGCCTGAGCCACAGCCGGTTCAATGACATCCCGGCGGATGTTCTTCTTGTCACAGGCGTGCTCGGTGCGCCGCTTCTGGCAGGTGTAGTAGTAATGCAGCTCGCCGTTTCTACTGGTGCCAGATACGCCCGTCATGTAGCTGCCACAATGCCCGCAGCGCAGCTTCCCGGTCAGCAGATAATCTTCTGCCCCGACACGGTGCCGGGTTCCGACTGGATTCTTTTTCATCCTCATGGCCTCCTGTACCCTGTACCACAAATCATCGCTCACTATGCGTGGAATGCCATCGGCCACCCGGACATCCCCGTATATGTAGATGCCCCGGTACCGCTCGTTCTGGCAAATACTCTGGAAGCTGCCTTTGTTCCAGTTGGCTCCCTTGCTGGTCTTGATGCCCTGGGCATTGAGATCTCGCGCAATGTCCACGAACAGGTCACCAGCAGCCACACGGGTGAATATTTCCCGGACAACGGCCGCATTCGCTTCATCCAGCACCACACGGCCATCCTCACCCCGCTTGTAGCCCAAGGGCTGCCGACCGTTTGCCATGCACTTGCTGGCGTTATCATACAGCCCCCGGGTGATGTCCTCCGCCATGTTCTCGCTGTAGAATTGATTCACATTCATCATGTTCCTCAATGCGAAACGCCCGGCGGCAGTATCGTCAAAATCTTCCTCGGCATAAAACACCTTTACGCCGTAATCGTCCAGCTTCGCCTCGTTGACCATTGCCTGAAGCATATTGCGGCCGATGCGGTTAGACTTCCACGACACGACGGCCTGAAACTTCCCTTTTTCAGCATCCCGCATCATCTGCTGGAAACGAGGCCGGTTATCCGTCTTGCCGCTGATTGCCCTGTCCTCATAGGTTCCAACGACGTGCAGCCCCAGCTCGGCAGCGTGCTTCATGCACTCGCTGACCTGCTGCTCAATGCTGACCTCTCGCTGGTTATGGGAGGAGTAGCGGGCATAGATGACGGCATCCTGACCCGCAGCGATATTCTTTTTTCGAGCCATCAACCATCACCGTCCGTTTTCAAATCCCAAGAAGCTGCTTTTTCTTTGCAGCAAATTCTTCTTCTGTCAGGATTCCCTCATCCAGCAGCTGCTTCAAACCACGGATTTCATCCACCACGGACACAACTTTTATGTTCGGTATCTCTATTTTAGATTCGGGATCTTTGTAGATGGTGGTATTGTCTTCCAAAGCGAGAGAATACGAAATTGACTTTCCGTTCCACATTCCAATGGCCTCAAGTTCGGGCACAAGTTCAAACCATTGCTGCTCCGAAATAACTGGAATATTCAGAGCATTTGCCTTTTCGATTTTCGTTTGCCTTGGGTCACTGCACACAATCAAAAGCCCTGTCTTTTTTGATACGCTTACACTCGCGGTCAAACTATATGCTGATAAAATATCGAGAAAATCCATTCGGCTTCTCAGCATAGCAGGGCTTCCGGTCACACAAACGCTCTTGAACTCCTGCAACCGCAATGCAATTTCTTTCAAGTCCATAAAATGACCTCTGCAACGCAAATTTCATAATATTATGTCAGAAACACACAAATTTTTCCGATTTTCGGTATAATTCCACGATTCCATGAAAAGCGGGTGCGTATTTGATATAATTCAGTTGCTGCCGACAGTAAATTTGAGAAAGGAGCCATGCCGTATGACTACGAGCGAATGGTCGGACATCTTTGCCAAAGTCAAAAAACTGTCGGATGCTGATAAGGAGCGTTTACTTATTTTTCTGCACGCTCTGAAAGGTAACGGAGATAATTCAGCGCCTCCTGCTGCCGATCCGCCGGTAAATCAAGAAGCAGCTCAATAATTTCAGCCGTTTGGCCGTCCTCCTGCTGGAGGGCGGCCTTTATCATTTCTTTGGGGGTATGACCCAGCAGAGAGTCCAGCGATTCGCCCAGCTCGTCCGCAATGGCGCAAGCTGTCACCAACGAAATAGAATCGCTGCCGCTCAGTTCTTCCTCGATTTCCTGAACGCTGATGCCAGCAGCCTCTAAGTCGGCCGGATCCGCATTATTCAAAATCTGCATCACGCTGTCACGGAATTTAGAGGCCCACTCATTCCGGCTGGCTTCTTCATCCCACCCCATGATGTAAGACGGGGTCGTATCAAGTGCATCAGCAATAGCCTTGATTTTGGACTGCTGCAACGAATAAAGGTCAAGCTCTATTTTGTTGATGGAGGAACGCGATTTGTAACCGATACGCTTAGCCAGTTCCTCTTGGGACATATTGAGTTCTTCTCTCCGAACCTTGATTCTCTGTCCAATAGTCATATCATAGTCCTCCCAAAATCTTCTGATGCTATTATAGTACACGCGTACCTGTATCGTCAACATATTTTTGCTTTTTCAAAAAAACTTGTTGACAATACATCAACGATGTGGTAATATACGCCCAGTAGATGAAACATCTACAGCCGAAGAGAAAGCGAGGTGATACCACCGTGACCAACACAAATCTGCTCCGAATCAAAATTGACCAGTCCGGCTATAAGATGAAGTATGTTGCAACCCGAATCGGCCTGACTTATCAGGGTTTTTTGAACAAACTCCGCAATAAGTCTGAGTTTACCGCATCCGAGATCAAGGGTCTCTGCGTTCTCCTGGACATTGATGTCAATGAGAAGGAGAGCATATTTTTTGCGGCTGATGTAGATTAAACATCTACAGGCAACACATGGAGGACCACATGGACACCACAATTCACATCAACGTGGCCGATATTCCCCCGGAAGTCGGTGAGAGCTTTGGCCGCGTGACGCTGGCGGGATTCAAAAAATTCATCGCCCAGCCCGGGAACCGCGAGAAGCTGGAGGCCCAGATGGCCGCCCGTAAGGCTCGCAAAGAAAGGGAGTGTAAGGAATGACCCGGATTCTGATGATCGTGTACGGCATCACCGCCGAACAGGCCGCAGCTCGTGCCCTGGCGGCGCAGTTTGCTGTGACCTCTGTTATCGCAGCCCTGTTTGTCTGGCTGGACAGCATGGGAATGTTCGATGATGTAGGCCGCTGGATGGGGCGCAAGCTCCGGGAGGTGCTGGATGCTGTATCCGGCTGACGAAGAAGCTGGCTACCCTGAGCCTCCTGTGTGCCCCCTCTGCCACCAGAGGTGCGATACCATCTACCGCACCGATGACGGCGTAATCGTTGGCTGCGACCGCTGTTTGGAGGCCGCAGACGCATGGGAAGTCCGTGAGTGCTTCCCGGAAAAGGAGTGATTTTATGAAAGGATTGGTATTCGACACCGAGAATCGGATGCAGTTCAAGGACTTCGGCGAACCGCTGCTGGATAACCTCCAGAAAGAGGTCGGCGGCTGCATCGAGGTGGTTCATCCCAAGTATCTGCCGGAAGGACTGTGCATGGTGATTGACGATGAGGGGTTGCTGAAAGGCTATGCCATCAACAGCATCGCCAGCGTCCTCTACGGTACGCCGGAACATGGTCAGCCCATTGTGGGCACCGCTGTGATTCTCCGTGAGGGCTTTGTGGCCGGGGAACTCGACTTTATGAGCCTTGATGATGGAGATGAAGTTGGCCTGATGCTCTTGTTCTCTGCGCTCGGTATCTGCATCAAGAACGAAAGCGAGGCCGAGTGATGGATCTGGAAAAATTCTACTTCACCTACGGTTCCGATGATGTCCAGCCGTACTGCGGCGGGTGGACGGAGGTCTGGGCACCCAACTACCAGATGGCGTGCCAGGCATTCCGGGTGGTTCATCCCGACCTCATTCCCAATGTCTTGAACTGTGCCAGCTCGTACACCGCAAAGGAGTTTGAGAAGACCAAGATGTTCGGCCCGGGCGGCAACTTCGGCCTCCGCTGCCGGGAGACCATCACGCTGAACATCGCTGTCAATAAGGCCGAGGAGGGGGTGATTTTTTGAAAGTGAGAGGTAAAAAGCTGACCCGCAAGCAGAAAGAAGCCCTTTCCGCACAGGGCTGGGACTTCCGCCTGTACCTCTGTGTCCGGGATGGCCCGGACTTCATGGAGTTGGTCAACCGCACCACCGGCAAATACGTCATGTTCCGCAAGTAAACCTATTAACTGAAAAGGAGTAAACATTATGATTCGCAATCCCAACGACATTCAGGACGGCGCAAAGAAGATTCGGATGCTCATTGCTGGCTACCCCGGCATCGGCAAGTCCACGCTGGCCCTGTCCTCACCCCGCCCGCTGCACATCGACTGCGACTTTGGCATTGACCGTATCGAGCCTCGCTACCGTATGCCGTACATCCAGCCCCGCAGCTATGACGAGATTCTGAATGACCTGAAGCCGGAGAACCTCAAGGACTTCGAGACGCTGGTGTTCGATACTGCCGGCAAGCTTATCACCCTGATGGGCCTGTGGGCTATCAAGCAGAACCCCAAGTATGGTCAGCGGGACGGCAGTCTGTCCCTCAAGGGCTATGGCTTTGTTGGCCGCGAGTTCGTCCGGCTGATGGACTACTGCTTCTACGAGCTGAAGAAGAACATCGTGGTGGTCTTCCACGCCACCGAGGAAAAGGACGGCGATAACACCCGTCTCCGCATCAAGGTTGAGGGCCAGACCAAGAACAATGTGTGGGAGCCTATGGATCTGGGCGGCTTCGTGGAAATGTACGGCAACGACCGCACCATTGGTTTCTCCAACTGTGAGAAGTATTTTGCCAAGGGCACCCGCGGCATCCACGGTGTCTATAAGATTCCCGCCCTCGGCCCCGGCAGCCCGAACGACTTCCTGACCAAGCTGTTTGAGGAGTACAACAGCAAGGCCGCCGAGGAAGTGGCTGCAAATGCCAAGGAGAACGAAGCCTACGAGCAGGTCATGCAGGAGGGCAGCAAGATCATTGCTGGCATCAAGGATGCCGACACCGCCAACGCTGCCATGCCGCCGTTCAAGGCTCTGCAGCACCACTTGACTTCCCGTCAGGAACTGAATGCCCAGTGGAAAGCTAAGATTGCCGCTCTCGGCCTGACTTTTGATACGGCCGCTGCCCAGTACAAGCCCGCAGAGGAGGCACAGTAATGGCTGCATACCTTGTTACTCACTCGCTGCTGTCCTCGTGGCTGCACCTCATCCGGGAGAATCCCTACGAGGATTTGACCACCGAGGGCGACCCGCTGGCAGAGTTCATGCTGGTCCTGCGCCGGGAGCCTACGCCCCGGACGGAGGCTATGCAGAACGGCATTGACTTTGAGAACCTTGTGACCTCCATTGTCAACGGCCACGATGACCCCAATAATCCGTGGAGCTGGGCCGCCGGGCAGATTGCCGCCATCATCAAGGGTGGACAGTTGCAGTTTAAATCCCGCAAAACCATTCAGGTGCGCGGCATGGATGTAGTCCTGTATGGCCGCCTCGATGCCCTCAAGGCTGGCACCATCTACGACATCAAGTTCAGTAGGGGCTATGAGCGCGGGAAATTCTATTCCAGCACTCAGCACCCCACCTATATGCTGCTCATCCCGGAGGCGCAGCAGTTTTCCTACCTTGTCAGCAATGGCATGGATGTCTGGACGGAGTGCTACCGCCGGGACGAAACGCCGGATATTCGCCCCATCATTTCGGATTTCTTTGACTGGCTGGATGCCTATGGGCTGATGGCCGAGTTCAAGGAGCACTGGAAAGCCTTATGACCGGGCGGCTCGTGGACATAAGTTTCAGTCTGAACCGCAAGCAGCGCATCACGCTGGAAGTTGATTCCGATTTCCGAAACCTGTGGGACAAGCTGAATCAGGAGCCGCTGCTGGACATTGAAATCAAGAAGCACCGCAATAAGCGCAGCCGCAGCGCAAACGCCTATTTCCACGTTCTGGTCAACAAGATTGCTGCCGAAACCGGTGAATCGGACGATCTCGTGAAGGAGCGGTTGGTCGTGGCCTACGGCACGGTTGCGAGGGACAAGGACGGCTGCACCGTGGGCTTCAAACTCCCGGTCAGCGTAGATGTTCACGACCTCTACAAATACACCCGCTGCTTTGATGTGCGGGAAGAGGACGGGAAATGGTTCAACTGCTACTTGGTTTACAAAGACACCAGCAAGATGGACACGAAAGAATTTTCGCACCTGATTGACGGTGCGATTGAGGAGGCCAAGGCTCTGGGTATCGAGACGGACACCCCGGAACAGCTGGCCCGGTACAAGGAGGAATGGTCACAATGAAAGGCCGAATCGTCATCTGCAACTACTGCGGAACGCCCGCAGACTTCGTGGACAGTTCGGTGGTTTACCACGGCCACAGCTTCGGCATGATTTACCTCTGCCCTCGCTGCGGTGCCTATGTCGGCGTACACAAGGGGTCTGACAAGCCCCTTGGCCGCCTGGCAAATTCGGAGTTGCGCAACTGGAAAAAGGCGGCTCATGCAGCATTTGACCCGCTCTGGAAATATGGCCCCTACCGTGGCCGCCGGAATGAAGCCTACCGCTGGCTGTCCGAGAAGATGGGTACTCCGATCGAATCCACGCACATTGGAATGTTCGATGTGGACCAGTGCCGCAAGGTGGTCCGCATCATGCGAGAAGAAAGGAACCAACTATGGGAAACGTAATTGTTTCGAGCGACCCTATTCCGATGATTTCCATTTCTGTTGAGGAGTACAAGGCTCTGCTTCAGGCGCAGACCGAACTCAACGTCATCTATCACAAGAGCGTCAACGGCGATGTTTACGACACTGGCACCTTTGTGCAGGAGATGCGGAACGCCATCCACCCGATTCTGAACATCAAGCAGGAGGACACGGATGCTGAATAATTGCACATTTCAGGGCCGCTTCGCCGCTGATCCTGAAATGCGGACTACACAGAGCGGTCTCACCGTCGCCAGTTTCCGCATGGCCGTTGACCGGGACAACGTCGGTCAGGATGGCCAGCGGGCTACTGACTGGCTGAACTTCGTGGCATGGCGCAAGACGGCAGAATTTGTTGACAGGTATTTTCACAAGGGCAGCATGGCCATTGTGGAGTGCCAGTGCCAGACCCGGTCCTATGAGGACAGGAACGGCCAGAAGCGCACCGCCACCGAGTTCGTGGTGCAGAAAATTCACTTCTGCGGCCCAAAGACGGAGCAGCGGGTTGATGATGGCGGCGAGGCACCGCCTCCGGGCTACCAGCAGCCGTCCTATCAGAACCAGCAGCCGCAGCAGATGGGCTTCGCCACCCAGAACCAGCGGCAGCAATGGCAGCAGAGTGCCCCCGGCGGGCAGCAGCCCAGCTACTCGCAGGGCGACCCTGACGACTTCTCGGTCATCGATGACAGCGACGACCTGCCGTTCTAAGGGGGTCTGATAATGGCAACTGGAAAAAGATACTACTGGATAAAGCTCAAGGATTCGTTCATGAATTCAGAAGTGGTCGATTTCCTGATGAGCCAGCCGAACGGTGCCAGCTATGTCGTCCTTTATCAAATGCTCTGTCTCAAAACCATCAATACGGGCGGCCGCCTGACCTGTCAAATTGGCGACATCATTATTCCTTTTGATATTGAGAAAATTCAGCGTGACTGTAAATGGTTTTCGCTGGATACCGTCCGTGTTGCTCTTGGTCTCTATAAACAACTTGGTCTGATTTATGAAGAACAGGATGGAACGCTGGTTCTTGTCAATCATGCTGAAATGGTCGGCAGTGAAACTGACTACTCCGCACAGAAACGTCTCCAACGTGAAAATCGTCGCAGACAACTTCCTATGCAGACTGGAGACAGCACCGCAGACAACAGCGTGGACAATGTCCATACAGATATAAGAGATAAGAGAACAGATATAAGAGATAAAGAGATAAGAGATAAAGATAAAGATAACGGTAGTCCGGCCGTCGATGCCGGGCTGGCTGAGATCATCCGCTCTTTCGAGGACAATCTCGGAGGTTTCCCACCAGCAGCGCGGGAAGACCTGCTGGGCTGGCGGGAGATTTTTACGGACGACCTCATCTTGCTGGCCATCAAAAAGGCCGCTCTGGCCGGGGTTCGCAAATGGTCCTACGTCAACGGCATCCTGAAAGTATGGAAAAACGAGGGTGTGAGAACCCTTGGTGACGTGCAGTCCCGTGACGAGCGGCGCAAGCCCCCGGCGGGTCAGCAGCCCAAACGCTCCGCTGCCGAGGACTACAATGAAATTTTTGGTGAACTTTTGGGAGGTTCAACATGACAGACAAAAAACTGATGGAGTTGCTGGTGGTCATTGATGATCACTACGGCCGCATCCGCAGCAAAGAGGAACGCATGGCAGATACCAAAATCTATATCCAGGCGTTCGGTGCTATCCCGGATGAAATCGTGGAAAAGGCCCTGTACACTGCATTTACGCAGTGCCGCTACCAGAATCAGCTTATTGTTGACTGGTGCGCCGAGGTCAAGAAGCTGCTGACCGCCGGGCTTCCCTCGGCAAACGACCTCTGGGCACAGGCCGCGACCGCCGCCCGGCAGATTACGACAAACCTGTACTACATGACCCACGGCGGGTTGGTGACCCCCGCCGGGAAGCTCACCGGGGAGGACTTCAAGGCCCGGAATGCTGAGATCTTCGCCACCCTGCCGGTGGCGGTGCAGCGCTGGGCTGGCTCTCCGGCAGATTTGAGCATGACCTTTGGCCGTGACGGCGCAGACCTGCTCCAGTTCGTGAAGCCGGGCTTCGTCCGGGCTGTACAGGATGCCCCGGTTGAGAATTTGAAGCCCCCGGCACTGCCCGGCGGGGCAGCCCCGGCACAGATTGGAGGTGGCACGACATGAGGTCGAAAAGACCATTCCGCAGCCTGATCGTGTGCGTTTCGTGTGCGATGGTTGGCTGCATCCTCGCAAGCACGGCCTACTCCCGGCGGGTGGACGAGTTGGAAATCGAGCGGGATATTTACGCCAGCCGTTTTCAGAACTGGCAGACGCGGGCGATTGACGCGGAGGAAAATGTCGGCCGGCTTCAGACCGAGGTAGATAACCTGACCGCAGAGCTGAGCGCCCAGACCGATTTGACCCTTACATACGCCGGGTCGTTCAGCTGCACGGCCTATTGTGCCGAAGAATACGCCCACATCTGCGGCGAGGGACACGGAATTACATCCAGCGGCGCAAAGGTGCAGCCGGGCGTGACCGTGGCAGCTGACACCAGCATCCTGCCCTACGGCACGGTAGTCTATATCGAGGGTGTAGGTCTCCGGGTCGTTCAGGACACCGGGAGCGCTGTGGTAGGTAACAAGCTGGACGTGGCGGTGAACACCCATGCAGAGGCTCTAAGCTGGTCTGGCTGGGGTTCCCGCCGGGTCTGGATCGTTTCAGGAGGTGCAGAGCCGTGAAAAAGTCGTTTCAGACCGAGATGGATGACACTCAACAGGCTGTCAGCCAAATCGTGTGCCTGTGTACCACCATTGCGCTGCATCAGGAGTTCGGTGTTGGCAAGACCCGCCTTGACCGCATTACAGACAGGATTCACGAGCTGGAAGATCAGAACACCGAAGTCATTATGACCCCAGATGCCAATGGCCGTCCCTCTAAAGCCAGGGCCGAGGCCATTCGGGAAAGCTGGTTGGCGGGGTATGTCACTTCCGACTACCGCATCCCGATGCTACGGGCACCTCGTGGCCGCAAAGAGCAGCAATATCAGATTGCTGGAAACAAAGCTGCAAGAATCGCATGGCAGATTTACGCAAAGGCAGTTATTGACATACTGCACTATGGTCCAGAACGGCTGGAACGGCTGCGCAAAGAAAGCCACGCCAACTATGAGCAGTTGAACCAGTGGGCGCACGAGGACGGTTTGGACGTAGCAATGGAAAAGCTGCGCCGCTGCGCTGCCGATGCCATGCAAGCTCCGGATCTGGAAGTTACAGATATTGATGGCAGCAAGGATGCCGCAGAAGTGGACAAGGAGTTCCGCAAGCAGCAGCTGAACTTTATCAAGCGTGTCCGGGCACAGACCCTTGGGCGCATCGGTGCAACTGCGCAGCCTGTCAATGTGCTGGCTGACCAGAGTATGCAGGATAAGATTCAACTGGTGATGCAGCAGGTTTCCCAGCAGTCTTTTGAACGTAGGAGGACGCATTGACATGGCAAAAAATGAGTACGGAGAGAAGCTGGACAGCAATGGCTATGCGCCCAGCATCCTCAGCAAGAGCCCCACCTGTCTGATTTGCGGGCGGTATCGCACCGCCCGGCACGAAGTCTTTTTCGGACCGTACCGGGATAAGAGCAAGCGACTTGGCCTGTGGGCAAATCTCTGCCCTTGGTGCCACCAGAACGGTGTGACTGCCGTACATACCAACCGGGAGGCAGACCTCCGCTTGAAAAAGTGGGCGCAGAAAAAGGCCATGGAGTATTACGGCTGGCCGGAGGCGCGGTTCATCCAAGAGTTTGGGAGGTCGTACCTGTGAGCACCTGTCCGATTATCGCTATCGACCCCGGCAACACCCAGTCTGGCTACTGCGTGATTGATCGCAGCACCCTGCGCCCTCTGGAATTCGGAAAAATCGACAATGCAGAGCTGCTGCAAAAGCTTTCCTCTGCCAGGGCACAGGGCTGGCGGTGGGCGGTCATCGAGATGGTGGCCTCCTACGGAATGTCTGTAGGCCGGGAGGTGTTCGATACCGTCCTCTGGATCGGCCGCTTCTACCAAGCCCTGAACGCCTGCTGCCCGGTACGGCTGCTGTGCCGCATCGAGGAGAAGCGACACATCTGCCACAACACCCGCGCCAATGATGCTGCCATCCGGCGGGCACTCATTGACCGATTCGCAGACCACGACCTCAAAAATGGCCGTGGTACAAAAAAGAACCCGGATTTCTTTTACGGCTTCAAAGCCGATGTGTGGGCAGCCTACGCTGTGGGTCTGACCGCCATTGAAAACCGAGAGAACGATTATCATTTTTCTGCTACTTGAAAGGAGCACATACCATGGATAGCTACGAAAACGAAGCCTCTAAGTTCGCAGCCCAGCGCACCAAGCTGAAGAACATCTGCGAGGCGCACGACCTGACCTACACGTTCATCAAGAACAGCTACCCCATCAAGCTGATTATCCGCCCCATCAAGGGTGTGGGCGAACAGATGTCCATGCTGGAAACCGCCAGCGAGGACAGCTACATCTCCCCGGATGCCTACCTCCTGTTCACCATGAAGGATGGTGTGCTGGTCTACCGCATGAGCAATACCTTCACCATTGAGGATGCCCTGTTCGGCAAAATCAAGAACATCTTCAAGAATATGCACTCCTACTACTGCCAGTTCTTCTTCCGTGAGCTGATCGAGAGCGGCCGGCTGAAAGCCATCGGCGGGAAGATGCCGGAAATTCCTGAAACCACCGCAAAGGAGCCTGAGGAAAAGGCTCCCGACCTGCCCCCGGATGCCGAAAAGCTGGAAGAAATCGAGGATGATACCGATGATGCAGACGATGCCGAGGCCGAAGCGCCCGCAGAGGACGAGCTGGCAAAGGCCACCGAGATTGCCCGGCAGAACGACGGCATCACGCAGGCCCTGCTGGAACAGCAGATGGGTGTGACCGCAGAAAAGGCCATCGCCCTGCTGGATGAACTGGAAACGGCCGGCGTGATTGACTTCTACGATGGCCGCTACTACCTCGCCAAGGCAGATAGCGAGGAGGAATAATCCATGGCAAAGGCAGCAGTAACGCGCAGCATCCGGGACGACCACCAGAAGAATTTCCTCAAAATCTTCAATGGCCTGACCGGAAAACATAGCCGCTGGGAGATCTGGGAGGATTTCGTCACCCTGACCGCTATTGAGATCTCAAACAGCACGGACAAGGTAAACGCCACGGAGCGCACCAAGATGTATCAGACCATCATTTCCAAATACTCCGCCAAAGAGCGGGACGGCATGGCCGAAATGCTGGCCGAGGTGGTCATGGGCATGGAACAGAACCCCGACCAAGATTTCCTCGGCTCCTTGTACATGATGTGTGAGCTGGGCAATGACCACGCCGGGCAGTTCTTCACCCCCTACGATGTGTGCCGCTGCATGGCCGAGATCACGTTTGACCCGAAGCTGCACCCGGACATGGAGGGCTTTATCTCGGTATCTGACCCGGCCTGTGGAGCTGGCGCCACGCTGCTTGCCTTTTTGAACGTCTGCAAAAGACGGAATATCTGCTACCACAACAAAGTCCTTGTCATAGCCCAAGACATTGACTTTATCGTTGGGCTGATGTGCTACATCCAGTGCAGCTTCATGGGCTGCGCTGGATATGTAGTCATCGGTGACACACTCGTGAACCCGGCAACGGCCTACGACAGCCGCGGATTGCTGCCCGCAGGACCACAAAACCGCATCTGGTATATGCCGCTTTTCTCAACCGATGTGTGGTATATGCGCCGCCAGATAGCGCAGATGAACCTGCTGTTTGAGCCGAAAGGCGAACCTGCAAAAATCGAAAAACCGATATTAAACCCGCAAATTTGCAAAAATCTATCAAAAATGAGCCTAAAGCCCCGGAAAATGAGCCTCTTAACGAAACCAAAACCGGGCAGCTCACGTTTTTCTAACCTGAATCAAGAAAGGAGTAACCCCTATGGCAGACATTACTTATATCCCTATCCGGCAGCTTCACCCGCACCCGGATAACCCCCGCAAGGAGCTGGGCGACCTGTCCGAGTTGGCGGCCAGCATCAAGGAAAACGGCGTGTACCAGAACCTGACGGTCATTCCCGGCCACTACCTCAGCAGCCGGGAGTACATCAGCAAGTGCGTTGACGAGGGCGGCGATGCAGCCGCCGCAGCAGCAGCATGGGCTCCCAAGGTTATGTGGGTGGGTGACGACTACACCATCATCATCGGCCATCGCCGGGCAGCGGCAGCGCAGCAGGCCGGGCTTTACGAGCTGCCCTGCGCCATCGTTGAGATGGATGAGCGGGAGCAGATGCAGACCATGATGGTGGAGAATATGCAGCGGTCAGACCTCACCGTCTACGAACAGGCTCAGGGCTTCCAGATGATGATGGACTTTGGGCAGACCGTGGAGCAGATCTCCGACAAATCCGGCTTCTCACAGTCCACCGTTCGGCGGCGTATCAAGCTGCTGGAACTGAACCACGACAGCTTCAAGAAAGCCGAAAAGCGCGGTGCAACCCTGTCTGACTTCGCCCAGCTGGACAAAATCGAGGACTTGGAAGCCAGAAACCGGGTGTTGGAGACCCTCGGCACCCAGAACTTCAACAGGGCTATGCAGGATGCGCTGGAACAGCAAAAATGGCAGCACCAAAAGGCCGAATGGATTGAGCAGCTCAAAAAATTCGCCGTGGAAGATTCGCAGGCCACCTACCAGACACACGAACACGTAAATGCGTATGGCAAATGGGGCACAAAAAAGGAAGTCATCATGCCGGAAGATGCCGACAAGGTTGCTTATGTCTATAAGGTCAGTGAAAATCAGATTGACCTGTATAAACCTCGCGATACGGATGCCGAGGATGCCAGCAACTCAGCGAGAGAAGCCGCAAGAGCCACCGAGAAGCTTGCGAGAGAACAGTTTGCCGCCGTCACGAAGCTCATGTATGAGCTGCGCTGGGACTTCGTGAAAAACCTGACTCCCGCAGAGTGCAGAAAGCACCTGCCGGAAATCTTGGCTTATTCCACCCCGGTTCTGACCGAATATCGGCACATGGAGGACGACGAAAATGTGTTGCAGCTGCTCGGCATCGGTCTGGATGAGCAGATTCGGGAAGACACGGAACTGGAAGATGCCCTGAAAATGTTCAATGCTTACGATACCGAGCCGGAGAAGATTCTACTGGCGGTTGCTTTTGATGCAACGGACAGCAGTCGTGAGGGTTATTGGAGCACGGAATGGAACGGGCCGACAGGCGCGAGCAAGTTCGTTCACCGCAAAAATGATGACCTTGACAGCACCTATGAACTGCTCGCTGCACTCGGTTACGAAATGGCCGATGATGAAAAGGCTTTGCAAGACGGCACCCACCAGCTTTTTGCGGTGTATGGTTCCGGCAGCCAGGCTGACACGCCCTGCGATAAGTGCAAAGCTGCTCACCCTGAATGCGACAAGTGCTGCAAAACTTGCGATGACCACTGCAATGCGTTCCAGCTGTGCAGAAAGGAGTATGGCGAATGATCGACCTTGTAAAGTGTGACCGCTGCGGTACGCCGTTCAGCATCCAGACCGCCGGCATCCGCGCCACATGGAGCGGCGACTACATGGTGCAGTATTTCACCTGCCCTGGCTGCCACCATCGCTACCAGATTCTGACCACGGACACCGAGCTGCGCCAGACCATCCAGAGGCATAAGGCCATCGCCGCAAAAATCAAGCTGGGCCAGACTAAGCATTTCCGGCCGGGAACGCTGAAAAAGTATCAGGCTGAAATGGAAAAGCTGGAGGCTGAGCAGAAAAAGCGGCGGGATGAACTGCTGGACAAGGGCAACGAGATCCTCGCCGCACTGGGAAAGGAGTAACCCATGGACGACTTAAAAGAATATGCAGACCGCCTCAAATTTGAAATTGTGGCTGCCGACTTTCTGAGCACCGAAGACCGGGAAATGGTCTTTGACCTCATCGAGAAAGTGCTGGGTGATACCGATGCCTGACCAGTTTTTCATCAACATTGCGCTGCTGGCCGTTGGCGTGTCCATCGGGGCGCTGCTGGGCGAAACCAGCCGCCAGCAGCACGACCGTGCTCTGTTCCGGGAGTATATCAACTTCATGGCCGAATCAGAGCAGAAAAACGAATTGCTTTTCCGTGAAGTGATTCATTTCCAGACACAGAAAGGAGCCTCCCATGAGGAAGAACAGGAATAACCGCCCGCCGGAAGTCGGCGCACGGGGGCTGCTGCGGCTGCGCTGCCCCTGCTGCGGTAAGGAGTTCGGTACATACCTCCACGTTTCGCAGATGTCCATCGGCTGCCGCTGCGGGGCCACGATCTCGCTTGAACGTGGGCTTGCCCACTATGAGTTTGAGTGTGGGTGCTGCGGGCTGCACGCCAAAGGCCAGACCAACATCGAGGATTTGGAAATCACCATCCCCTGCAAGTGCGGCAATCCCATCACGTTGCACTGGGACAAGGACAAGCGGAGGTACATCGAATGACCCTTGAGGAAGCCTGCCGCCTCATCGACCCGGCAACGGATTTGGACGCTCTGGCCGAGATTGAATATTACAACGGCTTCAAAGGCAAAGACGCTGCTGCCAAAGCCCTGCACGAGGCCAGCCAGATGGTCGTTGACTTTGTGCGCCAGATGTCATGGCATGATGCCAAGAACCCGCCAATCGCCCATGAAGAAAGCTGGGAATGCGCCGGCGAAAAGCACTGCGCCGTGATAAGCGACATCGTATGGGTGTGCTGCGAGAGCGGCCACACCATGAAAGGCTGGGTCGAAAACGGGACGTGGCACATTGAGGATGGCCACCGTGCAGAGGATGGCCACTACGGGCATGTGAAGCTGTGGGCACCGCTGCTGGAGCCGCCGGAGGTGAAAAAATGAAAACCATCACAGTTAAGCATGAGGTTTCGCCGGGTCGTGAAAGTTGCGAATTCGGCGGAGATTTTTGGGGCAAAGAGGTGTGCAAGTACCATACGTTTCGTACTCAAACCCACGGACGCAAGGCTCCACCGGAGTACAGAAAACCGAAGTGTTTACTGTTCGACTGCTGGCTTGAACAGCCGTACAAAAAGTGTGAGGCTTGCAAGAAAGCGTGTATGGAGGCTGAATATGACAACGGAACAACTGCATTTCATGGTTGAATCTCCGGCCAACTTTGTCAGACTGGCCTGCACAATTCTCTTTGAAAAAAGAGAAGCAATGGCCGAATGGGCTGCCACATGGCATGACGTGTTCGATTGTGCCAATGGCGAACAGCTTTTTCTTCAGTTCATGGAAGAACTTTTCCCGGATGGCTGCACCATTGGGGAAAAGGAGCTGAATCGGATAACCGACCGGGCAGTCCGCTACTTGCAAACCGAAACCCGCTGCCTTGACCTGAAAGCCGGTCACGATAAGTCTCGGTTTACCTACTGGGTGTCCTTTATTCCTGAACACAAAGTCTATGGATGTGAGTTCGCTCGGCATGAGGAAACCATTATTGAAATCCTTACCGCATTCTTCGGGAAGTCAATCGCAGGTTACAGTCTGGACACTTTGAAGCACTTCATTCTCCGTTCCTTTGAAATCCGCTCTGATAATTCATCGGTACGGTCTATTGCAGAGGATGTGGACTTTATCCAACGGGCGGTATTTGCCCGGAGTTTTGGCAACGGCAAACAGGAGGTGCCGGAATGAAATGGGTTGCACTTATCTATGCGGCGGAGTGGATTTCAGTGGGTTTGGCGGTGTCAACCGCAATCCACGTCACCGGAAATTGGAGAGCGCTTTGGTTCTTTTTAATTCCGGCATTATTCGGTGTTAGCTATCATGATGGTGATGAGGGCGGGAAGAAATGAGTTGCTTATCCTGTGAGAACTACATACCCCTTCACCCGCCCATCCAGCGCACTGATGCCCAAGGCCAGGCCTATACAGTGCCCGGCCTGTGCAAAATTGGTGCAGACCACATAATTTGTGGACTTCCGGTCTACCTTCCGACAGCAAAATGTGATAAAATAATAGAGGCGCCGCCGCAAGACGGTAGCTGAATTATGACGGAGGTAGGTTGTGACATTACAGGAATTGTCCAAGTACTATGACATTCAGATGACCCTCGAAAAAGACCGTGAAGCCTTGGAGCGACTGCGACAAAGAATCACTCCCGCCTCCCCACAACTGACCGGGATGCCCCACACGCCGGGTGTCCGGGATAAAGTCGGAGATCTGGCTGTAGAGTTGGCCGACATGGACGAGCGCATCCGCTGGCTGGAAGAGCTGGCAGCGCAGGAAAAGCCCAAAGTCGAGGCCTACTGCAAGAGCATTGTGGATGCTCGGATGTATCTGGTTTTCAGACTGCGGTTTATCCGCTGCTACTCATGGGCCGAAGTTGCCGGAGTTCTGGGAAAAGGATATACCGAAGATGGGGTCAGCCGGATGGCATACAACTACCTCAACAAAAACTGACCGATAAGCCCTGCATTTGCGGGGCTTTTTATTTTTGCCCCAAAACTGAAATTCAAATCAGAAATCCACACAAAATCAGCTCAAAATTGAAATGAATTTAATTTTTACCCCCTGAAAAGTTGAATTCAAAGTGGAAATCGTTGAGAATCAAGGGGATGGTTTCACTCGCTGTCGGACGTTGTCGGATGGTTTCGGATGGATGCCGAAGCTTACCGATGGATTCAGATGACAACGGACGCTCCGAGTGATATGATTAGGATGCAAAATTCAAATCAAGCCAAGCGGTGCTCACCATTCCCGGTGGGTGCCGCTATTTTATTGCCTGAAAGGAGGATTCCGGGCCGCACGTTGCTCCTTTGCGTGCGGCATCACCGTAGCACCCCGAAAAGCCGAGGTGCTGCAGCTGGGCATTTCGCCGTGCCCAGTCACAAAGAAGGAGATTTTCCATGTATCAGAAAATCAAGGCAAAATTCAAGGCAAACCCCACCATTTTCTACGCCTGTTCCATCGTTGCATCATGGGCAGGAGTCGGCTCCCTGATGAACTTCCGCACGCTGGCCATCAACAACGGCGCTGCTGCGGCTATCATCTGGGCGGTTTTCAACTCGCTGGCCTGTATCTTCTTCGGTCTGTTTGCGGAGTACATCCCGACCGTCCGGCGCATCATGCAGAGCAAGGTGATGTTCTACTTCATCGGCTTTTTGACCGTGTTCCAGACATGGACGCAGATGTCCGGCATCTATGAGATCTTCGGCGACACGCCGATCGGCACCACCGGAGGCACATTGATTGTCTACGGCACCTGCCTTGTGTTCCTGTTTATGCTTCTGAAAGAGGGCATGATTCGGAACGTCCTGTCTGATGGCTTTTCATGGGTGGTTGTTTACGGTCTGCTGGCAGTCGTTGTCATTGCCGCGCTGGTATACACCCACGGTGCATTCGTCAACATCGACCCCGGCCTGACTGCTGCCGGTATCCAGACGGGCCTCTACAAAGGCTTCCTGCTGCTGCCCGGCCCGTTCACTTATCCGTACTACTACTCGCTGTTCTCCTACAACGACAAAAATGAAGATGGCACCCAGCACGGCAACATGAAAAAGTCCTTTGTGCTGGCTGGCGTGATGTTCGGTGTCTACATGGTGCTGGCTGCGCTGCTCACATGGGTCAATTTCAGCCCACTGCTGAACACGCTCAAGGCTATCCTGATCACCATCATTGCGCTGTCCTCGCTGTCCACCTACCTCTATTCGGAGTATCTGGTGTTCGGTGAGAACATCGGCTTTCTCATTGACGTGCTCACTGTTACCTCGTGGCAGCTCGTGATCCCGCTGGGTGTCATGGGCATCTGGACGCTGATGAGCGAGCTTCGGGTGTACATCATCATCTTTGTGCTGCTGGCCTCCGTGGTCCTGCACCTCGTTTCTGACCGAAAGGAGGATGCACGATGAAAATCACGGTAAAGAAGCTGTCCGAGCTGCACAAGCCCGCCCACAACATCCGCCGGCATTCCGAGAAGCAGTTGACCGAGTACATCCGCAGCATTGAAATGTTCGGGCAGGTCAAGCCGCTGGTCGTGGCCGAGGACGGTGAGATCATCGCCGGTAACGGTCTGTATGAAGCGCTGCTCCGCATGGGCCGGGAAACCTGTGACTGCTATGTCATGGTCGGCCTGACCGATGTTCAGAAGAAAAAGCTCATGATGGCCGACAACAAGGTCTATGAGCTGGGATTCACTGATGTGGATGCCATCGAGGAACTGGTCAAGGAGCTGGACGGTGATGTGGATGTCCCGGGCTGGGATGCCGATCTGCTGGAAATGCTGAACAGCACCGAGGATGAAGCGGACGAAATGATTGGCTCCTACGGAGAATTCCCGGAGAGCGAGATTTCGTCCATCAACCGCCAGCAGAATGAGGAACACGTCCCCTATGCAGCAGCGCCTACCTATCCGGTAGCGCCGCCCGACCCACAGCCCGTGTCCACCGTCTCCGAGCCTCCGCAGCAGCCCTCCCCGGTGTTGGAGGTGTCTACACCTACCGAGCCGGAAACCGCTGTTCCTGAGGCGGCCAGCGGCGCAGAGCAGCACCGGTACATCCGCTGCCCGAAGTGTGGTGAGCTGATATGCCTGTGAAAGTAGTGGAAAGCAACCTGAACGTGTTGCAGGCTGCGAAGATCCGCATCCGAAATGTGTTCGCCAACGGCTGCAAAATCTACCTGAGCTTTTCTTCCGGCAAGGATAGCCTGTGCATGGCCAACCTCGTTTATGAAATGATTCTCTCCGGTGAGCTGGACCCCAAGCAGCTGACGGTGACGTTCATCGACGAGGAGGGGCTTTACCCCTCGATGGTCGATGCAGCATACCGCTGGCGGCGCAACTTCCTGTCGGTTGGCGCAAAATTCTTGTGGTTTTGCCTGCCGTTCAAGCAGGTGTCCGTCATTGACCACCTGTCCAGCTCCGAATCGTGGATAACGTGGGAGCCGGGCAAGGAAGATGTCTGGATGCGCAAACCGCCCGATTTTGCCATCATGTACAGTCCCTACCTCCACTATGCAGGGGAAATGAACTACCAGACGTTCTGCTCCAAGGCGTTTTCTGACGGCATCCAGCTTGTCGGTCTGCGCACGGCGGAAAGCCTGACCCGCTTCAAGTGCATTGCCAACACCAAAATGGAGCGCATCACCCGCGGCGGCAAGTTCTATCCCATCTACGACTGGAAGGACTCCGATGTGTGGCTGTACATCAAGGAGCGAAACCTTGAATTTCCTGAGATCTACATGAGGCTCTATGAGGCGGGTGTCCGAAAGAATGCCCTCCGGCTGTGCGCATTCTTCGGTGACTGCGGCACACAGGGCCTCCGTTGGATAGCTGAAACGGACAACGACCTGTGGGAGCGCATCCAGCGGCGAGAACCCAATGCCTACCTCGTTCTGCTCTACTGGGATTCTGAAATGTTCCGGCGCACCACCCGCAAGCGTGGGGAGCTGGAAGAAGAATCCGAGAAAAAGGACTATAAAGCCCTCTGCAAAGACCTTCTGTTCCTGCACCCGGAGCGCTACACCATCGCCAAGGACACCCTGTCCCACATCGAGCACTGGCGTGGCCTGTTCATCAAGACCTACGGCATCGCTGAGCAGAAGCACTACAAGACCATGTACGAGGGCCTGTTGTACGGAGACCCCAAAATGCGTATCCTGCGCATTCTCTGGACCACCATCTACAACGACCACAACGCCCGCATCAAGGAGGAGCAGAACCATGGAAAGCATTGATGTATTCGCCCCGCTGGCATCCCTCCAGTGGGTAGACCGCAACACTATTCACGCCAACGACTACAACCCCAACAAGGTCAGCGAGGAAAACCTGAAGCTGCTTATCCAGTCTATCCTGACCAACGGCTGGACACTGCCCATCGTGGTACGCCCTGACGGCACCATCATTGACGGCTTCCATCGCTGGACTGTATCGGGCCGGGAGCCGCTGCTGTCCCTGCTGGGCGGCAAAGTGCCGGTCGTAGTCGTAGACCACCACGGCGACGAGAGCGCCGACGTGTACGGCACCATAACCCACAACCGTGCCCGTGGCACCCACCTGTTGGAGCCGATGAAAGCCATTGTCAAGAAACTCATTGACGAGGGCAAGACCGTGGAGGAAATCGGCAAGCAGCTGGGCATGAAGCCCGAAGAAATCTTCCGCCTGTCCGGCTTTACCAAAGACGATTTCCTGAACATGATGACCAAGGGCCACGACACATACTCCAAGGCTCAGGTCATCCGCAGCGTATGAAATCGTCCTTGCCAGCGCTCATGCTGGCAGGGGCTTTATCTCGAGGAAAGGAATCATCACTATGGACTACTATGATTTTGTGGCATCCGCCATTGCTGCCGTCGCCAGCCTCTATAATGCAAACGCTGAGCTGGCACATCTCCAGAAGATCGGCGTGAAAGACGTGTGCGTACTCTGGTGCGGCAGCACCCTTCAGAACAACAAGGCTTGGCTGTCCACCACCGTCCCTGACTGTATGTACTACGAGGCAACCTACGACGGCGACAAGAAGGAGCTGCGTCTGGATGCCTATAGGAAGATTCAAAGCGTGAGCATTCCCTGCTGAAAGGAGCACGACACCATGAACACCGTAACCGTATACGCCTGTCCCAGCGTCCCTATGGACAGCATCGAGTGTACCATCGAGTATGACCCTGCTGTGGTCGAAGCCTTTCTGCATCCGCCCAACAGCGGACAGGAGCGGGCCGACGATGGCTCGTTCGGTGACGAAAAGGTACTGCGACGGGGGTGCCCCACACTGAGCGGGCTCGACGACCCCGAAACCAAGCTAGTTAGTGAGGGAAAAATCAGTCATTTCGTTACGGTTTGTATAATTACTTCGCTGTGATTTTCCAAAGAGTTTTACAAAAAAGGAGGTGGTTTCTGAATGCCGACAAAAGAAAGAGTTGCTGACATGACTGTGACCACCACCCAACTGGCCGCCGTGCTGGGCATCACGAACCGCAGGGTGCAGCAGCTCACACAGGATGGGGTGCTCACCACCGTCAGTCGAGGAAAATTTGTCCTTGGTGACGCAGTGCAGGCCTACAATGCCAGCACTGCCCGTGGCGGGCTGACCAAAGAGGAAGCGGCAGAGGCCAAAAAGCTGGACCACATCAAACAGAAAGCAGAAGCTACGCTCAAAGCCAGCAAAGCGAAAATCGCTCAAGCTGAGGCAAAAGAGCTGTCCGGGCAGATGCACCGCAGTGAGGATGTGGCCGCTATGACCTCTGAGCTTATCTACACCGTCCGGGGTGCGCTGATGGCGCTGCCCAGCCGTGTTGCCATCAATGCGGCTGCTCTGTCTGACCCGGCAGAGGTGGCAGAGTATATGCGTGGCGAGGTGAATCAGATAGCCGAGGAAATCGCCATGTTCCGTTACGACCCGGCAAAGTATGAGGCCCGTGTCCGTGAACGCAAGGCGTGGGCTGAAAAGCTGGCTGGTGACGACGATGAGTGAGAATGCAGCGGTTGACCGTCTGAATGCTCTGGTGTCAAAGCTGGTGGCAGCTATCCGGCCCCCGCCCAATATGTCCGTCAGCGAGTGGGCAGCACAAAACCGCGTCCTGTCCCCGGAAGCATCTGCTGAACAAGGCCGCTGGCGCAACAGCAGAACGCCCTATCTGGTGGAAATCATGGACGCATACTCTGACCCTCGCGTCCATCACATTGTTGTCGTTGCGTCCTCGCAGGTCGGCAAGAGCGAATTTGAAAACAATGTCATCGGCAGAACGATTGACGTTGACCCCGGCAGTATTCTTTTCATCCATCCCCAAATGACGGATGCCAAGGAGTACAGCAAGCTCCGTATCGCCCCCATGATACGAGACTGCCCTACACTGCGGGCCAAGGTCGCGGAGAAAAAGAGCCGGGACAGCGGCAACACGATTTTGCAGAAAAGTTATCCCGGCGGCATCCTGACCATGTGCGGATCTACCGAGGCGCACGCTCTGGCATCAAAGCCCATCCGCTATGTGCTGGGTGACGAGCGTGACCGCTGGGCAGTGAGTGCCGGCACAGAGGGCGACCCTTGGGAACTGGCAATGGCCCGGCAGACCACTTTCTACAACGCAAAGGCTGTGGAAGTCAGCACACCCACCATCAAGGGACACAGTGCCATTGCCAAGTCCTATGTCAAGGGCACGATGGAGCGCTGGGTATCCCAGTGCCCGCACTGCAAGGGATTCCATGAACTGCGTTGGGAAGATATTCGGTACGAGTATGACACCATCGAAACCCACGGAGAGAAAACCTACAAGGTCAAGGACGTGTGGTATCTCTGCCCGGAGTGCGCCTGCATTTCGGACGAAGTGACCATGAAGCGGGCACCAGCTCACTGGCAAGCGGAAAATCCCGCCGCCTATGAGAACGGTATCCGCAGCTTTTGGCTGAACAGCTTTGTTTCGCAGTGGGCAGCATGGAAAGATACCGTGCTGAAATACCTGAATGCCCTGGGCGATACCAAGAAGATGCAGGTTGTCTACAACACCCGTCTGGGGCTGCTGTGGGAAGATCGCGGCGATGTGCAGGACGAGGACACCATGCTTGGCCGCAGGGAGGAATACCCTGCGGAACTGCCGGATGGTGTGCTGGTGCTGACCGCTGGCGTTGATACGCAGGACGACCGCATGGAGTACGAGATCGTGGGCTTCGGCCACTTCGGGGAAACATGGGGCATCGAAAAAGGCATCATCTCTGGCCGCCCGGACAGTGACGAGGTCTGGCAGCAACTGGACGAGCTGGTTTTCGACCGCAAGCTGAAATTCGCTGACGGCCTAGAGCTGCCCGTTTCCATCAAATTTGTAGACGAGGGCGGCCATTTCACCCAAGAGGTGCGCCAGCGCTGCCATGACCGCATCGGCAAAAAGGTTTTCTGCATCAAGGGCTTTCCCGGCTCCGACCGGCCGTTCACAGGCCCGCCAAAGCAGGTGAAAATCACGGTGCAGAACCGCTACATCGGGATGTGCTGGCAGTACCAGTTGGGCGTTGACGCTGGCAAGCAAATCATCATGGACGATTTGAAAGTGCAGGAGCCGGGCCCTCGGTACTGCCACTTCCCACGCCGGGACGATTACGGCCTCGGCTACTTCAACGGCCTCTTGTCAGAGCATTTGATATACAAAGAGGGCCACCGCAACCCGTGGCAATGGGATAAAATCTCCGGCCATGAGCGAAACGAACCTCTTGACTGCCGAAACTATGCCATAGCGGCCTACAAGGTGCTGCCGAAAGACCTTGATGCCATCGACCGGGCGCTGAAAAGGCTGCGCGGCAAGGCACCAGAGGCACCGGCAGCCCCGGTGATAAATATTCAACAACCCGTCTCCCGTCCCCAGCCGTCCCCCGGCCGGAGGCGGGAGAACTTTTTAGACGACTGGTGAGGTGTGAGTTATGGATACCGTGACCATCAAAAAGCGGCTGGAGTTCCACACGAAGCGGCTTGATAACCTGTATGTGGCCTACAACAAGCTGCTTTCCGGTGGCGTGAAAAGCTACCGTCTGGACGACCGGGAACTCACACGTCTTGACCTCGGCAAGCTCAGCGATGAGATCAAAGATGCCGAGGAAAAGGTCGATGAACTGACCGCGCTGCTGAACGGCCAGAGTGCCCGCAAGGCATTCTCCGTTATCCCGCGCGATTGGTGATCCTTTAGGGTGACGGCCCGAAAGGGCCTTTGCCGCGGGCTGGCTGCTTTTTACTCCTTTCCCCAGCCAGCCCGCTTAGTTTGAAAATTACGGAGGCGATTACTCTTGAGTGTCAGATACCGCGTCACCGCTGCACCGCAGGCCAGCGGCTACAGCGAGGCGGGCGCATCCTACAAACGGCGTGCGCTGCGGGCTTTCTTCCCCAACAGCAACTCTCCGAGCAGCGATATTCACGACAACGCAGATATTCTGCGGCAGCGGAGCAGAATGCTCTACATGAGCGCACCTGTTGCGACCAGTGCCATCAACACGAATCGAACGAAGATCGTTGGCACCGGGCTGACCTTGAAAGCGACCGTTGACCGAAACGTACTGGGGCTATCCCCGGAAAAAGCCAAAGAGTGGCAGAGTAAAACCGAGGCAGAGTTCCGGCTTTGGGCCGAAAACCGCCGCAGTTGTGATGCCATGGGGCTGAACGATTTCTACGGCTTGCAGCAGTTGGCCCTGAAAAGCTGGCTTATGAGCGGTGATGTGTTCGCCGTGGTGAAAATTCGTGACCCGGACAAGCTGCACCCCTACGGGCTGCGGCTGCATCTGGTGGAGGCTGACCGTGTGTCCACCCCGGATAATCTCGGCGGTATGCTGGATGGCCTGGGCTATACCGAGGGCACAAACCCCAACACCGGGAACAAAATCTATGATGGTGTGGAAGTGGACAGCAGCGGCATGATCGTGGCCTACCACGTCCGCAACACATATCCGCATGAGTGGCGGAATGACATCACCAAATGGCAGCGAGTGGAGGCGGTCGGTGCGACAACTGGGCTGCCCCAGATCCTGCACATTATGGAGTCCGAACGTCCGGACCAGTACCGTGGTGTCCCGCTCATTGCACCCATCATCGAACCGCTGCTCCAGCTCCGAAGATATACGGAATCGGAACTGCTGGCAGCTCTGGTGCAGAGCTTCTTCACGGCATGGATTGTCACCGATACCCCGAAGAACGCTATCCCGTTCGATGAAACCGGCAGCGGAGATCTCGGCGGCGTTCCTGTGGACAACCCGAAGGCAGACAACGCCAGCCACAGTCCGAATGAGTATGAGATGGGGCCCGGCACGGTTGCACACCTCGGCAAGGGCGAGGACATCAAGTTCGGAAACCCCAACATTCCCACCGCAGGGTTTGATACGTTCGTCAAAACTCTGTGCAAGCTCATGGGTGGTGCCATCGAAATGCCGTATGAGCTGTTGCTGAAAGAGTTCAACGCCAGCTACTCGGCCAGCCGTGCAGCCCTTTTGGAGGCATGGGAAGGTATCAAGATGCGGCGTGCATGGCTGGTAGGCAGCTTCTGCCAGCCGGTATATGAAATTTGGCTTTCTGAGGCTGTGGCCCGTGGACGAGTAATCGCCCCGGGCTTTTTTGATGACCCTCTGGTGCGTGCTGCATGGTGCGGCGCACGGTGGATTGGGCCTGTGCAGGGCACCCTTGACCCGAAGAAAGAGGTCGAGGCTGCCGTGCTCCAGACCCATCACGGCTTCCGCACCCATGAGCAGGTCACGCGCGAGCTGGGCGGCGGCGACTGGGAGGACAATGTCGCAGAGCTGGCCCACGAAAATGAGCAGCTCAAAGCTGCGGGCAGCGAGGGCGTAATCGAAACCACAGAAAGTGTCACTACATAGGGAGGTAAAGAAAATGCCGAAAGCACCGAGTAGCACCCCGATGGTGAGCATCCAGCGGCCCTGCTATGCAATGGCCAGCACTGACGGCCAGAGCGCTGACATCACCATGTACGGCCAGATCGTGGACACGCAGCCCACGGATTGGTGGACGGGTGAGCCGATTCCGGGTCAGTACATCATTGAGAGCGAGTTCCTGTCCGACTTGCAGCAGGTCGAGCATTGTTCGGAGATCACCATCCGCATGGACAGCGTGGGCGGCGATGCTGGCGTTTCCATCCTGATTCACAACAGGCTGCGTGAGCTGGCCGCCAAGGGCACGAAACTGACCTGTATTGTGGACGGCGTGGCCATGTCCGGCGGCAGCCTTATCATGTGCGCCTGCGACACCGTCAAGGCCAACCCATCCAGCCTCGTGATGATTCACAAGTGCTGGTCGCTCATCTGGGGCAACTACAACGCCGATGAACTGCGCAAAGCCGCAGATGCCAACGACGCATGGGATAAGAGTCAGGTTTCCATCTATAAGCGGAAGACCGGCCTCTCCGAGACCGTGCTTTTGCACATGATGTCCGATACCACCTACATGACCGGCAAAGAGGCCGTGGAAAAGGGCTTTGCAAATGAGCTGCTGGATGATGCCGAGCCGGTGGAGATCTCCGCAAGTGCCGACCGGCAGACCATCTACGCCAAGGGCCACGCTCTGCACCTGAGACCGGGCACAAAACTGCCCGGCAATATTCCTATGGCTAAAGCGGCTGCACCTGCGACCGCTACTGCAAATACACCGGCGGCACCCGCCGCCCAGTCCAACGAAGGAGGACATACCACTATGGCAACTACCATCGAGGAGCTTCGCAAGGAAAACCCGGAGCTGTGCCGCCAGCTTGAGCAGAGCGCTTCTGAACAGGCATCCCAGAACGAGCGCACCCGTCTGTCTGAAATTGACGAGGTGGCCAACCTGTTCGACCCGACTATGGTTCAGGAGGCCAAGTACGGCAAGACCGCTTGCGATGCCCGCGAGCTGGCTTTCCGCGCTGCCAAGGCCGCAGCTGCGCAGGGCCACGAGTTCCTGAAGAATCTGGCGGCCGACAATCAGGCATCCGGTGCCCAGGGCGTGGAGGCCGTGCCGGGCGCATCCGCAACCGGCGACCCGGAGTCCCTGCCCGATGCAACGGGCAATGCACCCAAGACCCCGGCTGAACGCATGGCTGCGGCTGATGCTGCCGTCGCTGCGCTGCTTGACGGGGACGAGAAAAAGTAAGGAGGAACACTACAATGACTGAGCTGAACAAAAGACTGGGCAGCATGGATTATGACGGCCTGATTGCCGACATCTATCCTAAGCTGGTGGTCAGCGGCGGCACCATCCGTAAGCTGGCCGAGGCTGCCACCATCAAGCGTGGCACCATTCTGGCAAAGTCCAGCGGCACTTCCGGCGATGGCAAACTGGTGGTGCTGGGCACCGCGGCCACTGGCGACGAGGTGCTGACTGCCAACTGCATCCTGTGTGATGACGTTGAGGTCGGCACGTCCGATGATGTGACCGTCCCTGTGTACCTGACGGGCTGCTTCAACACCAACAAGTGCATTGTGGCCGACAGCTACACCATGACCGAGGCTGACAAGGATGCCCTGCGCGAGGGCGGCATCTTTTTCAAGGCCGCTGCACCGGCACTGTAAGGAGGATATATCATGCCTGCTGAACTGAATTTTTTCGATACCTACACCCTGATGGCCGTCTATAAGAGGGTCGTCCCCAAGAAGACTTTCTTCCGTGACCGCTATTTCCCGACCAGCGACGAGGACATCTTTGCGTCCAACAAGGTTCTGACCGAGTACATGGACGGCGACCAGAAGATGGCAGCCTTTGTTGCGCCTCGTGTCGGCGCAATTCCGATGGAGCGCATGGGCTACGAGATCCATGAGCTTGAACCTGCATTCATCGGCATGAGCCGTGAGCTGTCCACCGACGACCTGACGAAGCGTGGCTTCGGTGAGGCTATCTATGCCAACAGCACCCCGGCGCAGCGTGCGGCCAAGCTGACCCAGAAAGACCTGGCAGATATGGATGCCCGCATCGTTCGCCGTGAGGAGTGGATGTGTGCCCAGACTATGCTGGATAACGGCTGCACCATGCAGGAAATGATCGACAACCAGACCAAGGGCGATACGAAGGTTGTGAAGTTCTACAACCCCGGCCACGAGAACGACCATATCTATGTCCCTGCTGCAAAGTGGAACGAGGAAGGCGGCAAATTCTTTGAGGATGTTGCTGCCATGTGTGATATGCTGTCCAGCCGTGGTCTGGCTTCCGCAGACCTGCTGCTGGGTGCCGATACCTACAATGCCGTTCTGGACCTCGAAAAGGTGCAGCGCCTGCTGGACAAGAACTCTGGCATCATTGTGGGCCAGATTGAGGAGCAGCTTAGCCCGTATCATGGTGTGGTCTATGGTGGCACCCTGAACTTCAAGGGGCACAAGCTGAACCTGATCTCCGTTGACGAGACCTATGTTGACGATGAGGGCAAGGTGCGGCCTCAGTTCCCCAAGACCGATGCCTTGGTCACCGCTCCCGGCTGCGGCCACCTGATGTATGGTGCCATCACCCAAATCAACTACGGTGATACCAAGCATACCACCATCGCAAGTCGCCGTGTTCCGAAGTTCAGCCTCAATCAGGAGAACGACCTGCGCAAGACCATTCTCAAGGCCCGCCCGCTGGCTGCACCCCACAACTACTGCCCGTGGATCCGCGTCAAGAACGTGGTCGGCTAAGTCTGGCCAGAAAGGAAGTATACCGATGCTTGTTGAGATTCTTTGCGGCGGCTATGGCTGCCGCACCAAGACGGGCATTCACACCGTCATGCGTGGTGAACAGTGCGAGGTCAGCGAAAGCGAAGCACGCCGCCTTATCGGGCTGGGCGTGGCAAAATCCCCGTACATCACCGACAGAGGCACGGCGAACGCCCTTGCGGCGACTCCGGCAACTGCGGAAGGTAACGACACCCCCGCAGACGAAACCCGGCAGAGCGGCGCTGAGACGGCCCACCTTGACCCCAACCAGTTGCAGGACATGACTGTTGCTGAGCTGAAGAAGCTGGCGGCGGATATGGGCATCGAAACCAAGCAGCTCAAGACCAAGGATGAACTCGTCGAGGCTATCTGCGCCGAGGACGTTGTTCCCGGTGACGAGAGCACCGAGACCCCGGAGCTGTCTGCTGCGATGCCCACCGCATGAGCAGTTTCAAGGACGCTGTGCAGGAAGACCTGAACAGCGTCTTTCTGAATCTGGACGAGTTTGCAGAAACGCACACGGTCTACTATGACGGTGAGGAGTATTCGGATATTCCCATTGTCATGACCGGCCTCTCCGAAAAGGAGCGGGTGCGTCAGAGCATCAGTGACCATGCGGAGGGCATATACCGGGTAAGCCGGGTGTTGCATTGCGATATTGCAGCCATCGGCGGGAAGCAGCCGGAGCAGGGCTGCAAACTGGGCATTGACGAAAACGGATTTGTCCGCAGCTACTATGTGGCATCCTCTGTCTGCGAAATGGGGATGCTGCGGGTGGAATTGGAGGCGATTGACGAATGAGTGATGTGACAACAGACACCATGATGCACAGCGTGGCCGCTGGCATTGCTGTTGACATTGCAGAGGAGGGATTTGACCGCGTGTCAGCCATCCTTTCCGGGATTCCCGGTGGCGCCAATCGTGCCGTTGGCTCTGCGCTTGCCCGTGCCGCTGCTGCCGGAAAGACGGTAGCAAAGCGGGCGGTCACGCAGGAGTACGCCATCAGCAGCAGCGAATTCACCAACCGCACCAAGAACGTCAACAACATTCAGCGGGCCAGCAGCGGCGAGGTTTCTATCAACTTCGGCTACCGTGGCAGCGTCATCCCCCTTAGAGTTTTCGACACCAAGGTAGACCGCAGCGGCCGCGTTGTTACCCGTGTGAAGAAATCCAGTGCCCGACAGGCGCTGGACCACGCTTTCGAGGCGAAAATGGGTTCTCATTATGGTATCCACGAGAGGCAGGGCGAAAAAAGATTCCCGGTTAAGGAGCTTTTCGGCCCGGCTACCCCGCAGATGATGTATTCCAATGAGGTTGTCATGGACTCCATCGAGGCGAAAATGGCCTCCACATATGAGGAACGCATTGAGCATGAAATCACGCGAGTTTTGAACGGATGGGGTGTGTGATATGACCAGTGTGGTTTTGCTTGAACAGCTGAAAGCATTCACCGAGAAAATCATGGCCGACATGATTCTCCCGGTGGCTATGCAGCAGGGCGACACCGAGCAAGCCTACCGTGCCCCGGAAGTCTACCTGATGCGGCTGCCTGACAGCAGGGCGGCCAAGAAAAAGGCCCCCTACATCATCCACCGGGTCATTCCGCTGGAAACGGAACAGCAGCCCGGCAGCGAGGAGCGCACGGTCGTTTCCGTGCGCTCTATTTTCTGCTGCTACAACCCGGACGAGCAGGAGGGCGACCTTGCACTCCTGAACATGATGGAGCGTTTCCGGGTAGAGCTGCTGAAAGTCCGCAAGGTGGGCGCTGTCGGAGCGGATGGAAAGCCCCGGTATCAGTTCACTCTCGATATTTCTCCCGACCACAAGTTGGAAAGCATTCCTTATGACGAGGAATCGAAGCCCTACTATGCCGGAGAAATGATCACCTACTGGAAGCTGCCGACCGTGCAGCAAACGGAGGACATTGAATTATGGCGGTGAAAAAGACCACGGCGGAACAGCCCGCCGAAAACACCGTGAGCGCCGAGCCTGCACAGAGCAAGCCCAGCGTTTCTATTTACGTCGGCCCGTCCATTCTGGGCTACATCCAGAAAAACACGATTTACCCCTGCGCCGCTGCGGAGGCTGTAGAGCGTGATGATGTGAAGATTGCCACCGAGAAATATCCCGGTGTGGCCGACTTCATCATCAATGTGGACGAACTGCACACCACGCCTGAAAAGGCAAAAGCACGCGGCGAGGCCGTCCTTGCATTTGCACGGATGCTCGCCAAATCCAAGTAAGGAGGAATACATACTATGGCAGATCATGGTATCAATGTCAGCCGCGCCGATACCGCCGTGGCGACACCGAACACCGCAACCTGCGGCATCCCCTTTGTCATTGGCACCGCACCGCTGTCTAAGGCGACCGGTACCCCTGCGACCGCTGGCCTCCCGGTGCTCTGCACCAGCTATGATGAAGCAAAGGAGCAGCTGGGCTATGACGACGACTGGGCCAAGTACACCGTCTGCGAGGTGATGCACTATCACTTCAAGCTGTGCGCCTGCCAGCCGGTCATTTTCCTGCCCGTTGGCGAGACTGCCGAGGCTGCCGATGTGGCCGCCGCCGTTGAGCAGATCGAGCTGTGCCTGACCATGTTCGGCATCGTGCCCGACCTGATTATGGCTCCCGGCTTCTCCCAGGATGCAACCGTTGCAGCGGTTATGGACGCAAAGGCTGGCTCCATCAACGGCATGTTTACCGGCAAGGCTCTGGTGGACATTTCCGCAAAGACCTATACCGCTGCGGTTCAGGCGAAAAACAGCGGCACCTATACCGAAAAGACCATCCTGTGCTGGCCCAATGGCACCCTCGGTGATCTGCGTTTCCACGGTTCCACCGTCGAGGCGGGCTGCCTTGCAGAAACCGATACCGGCAACGAGGGCATTCCCTATGAAAGCCCCTCCAACAAGACCGTTCACATCGACGGCCTGTGCGACGACGACGGCAACACTATCAACCTGACCTATAATCAGGCCCTTGTTGTTGATGCTGCAGGCATCTGCACCTTCCTGAACTTCATGGGCGGCTGGACCGCTTGGGGCAACCATACTGCGTGCTACCCCAAGTCCACGGATGTGAAGGACTACTTCATCCCGCTCAGCCGTATGTTCGACTACGTCACCAACACACTCATCAAGACGTTCTGGAGCAAGCTCGACAAGCCGATGAACCGTCGCCTCATCGACACCATTCTGGATAGCGCCAACATCTGGCTGAACGGTCTGGTTGGCGCAGGTTATCTGCTGGGTGCCAGTGTGGAAATGCTGGAAAGCGAGAACCCGCTGACCAGCCTGATGGCGGGCAAAATCAAGCTGCACGTCTACATGACCCCGCCCTCTCCGGCGCAGGAGATTGACTTTGTGCTGGAATACGACGCTGATTATGTGACCAGCGCACTCCAGTCCTAAAGAGGAGGTACTACAATGGCAATCGATCAGAGCGTTATCAACTTCGCGGTCTATGAGGACAGCGTGGAATATCTGGGTATGTCGAAAGCTACCCTGCCGGATGTTACCTTTCTGACGCAGAGCATTTCGGGTGCTGGTGTCGGCGGTAACGTCGAAGCGGTCATTCTGGGCCATTTGGAGGCTATGACCCTCGGTCTGGAATTCCGCACCACCACGCCGCAGTCCGTCCGGCTGTCGGAGCTGCGCCGCCACAGCATTGACCTGCGTGTGGCAAACCAGTATGAGGATCCTGTTTCGGGCGTGGTTGAGGCACGGAAGGAAAAGCACATTTTCGTGGTCGTGCCCAAATCGACCAAGGGCGGCACCATTGCCCCCGCAACGCCCACTTCTGGCTCTGGTGAGTACGCCGTCCGTTACTGGGCAACGTACATCAACGGCAAGAAGGTGCGTGAGCTGGACCCCCTCAACTTCATCTGCTACATCAACGGTGTGGATTATCTGGCCGGTGTCCGTGCGGCCCTGGGCAAGTAATCCGCATATGCCGTTCCGCCGGAGCTGCATTTTGCAGCCCCGGCCTATTTTTTGAGCGTGAAAGGAGCTATCCAGCATGAACGCCGTCATTGACCCGAAAGAATTTGATGCAGCTCAGGCTGCCGCCGCAAAGGCTGCTGCCGCTGCTGACCCGTACACCTACACCCACAAGCTCCAGAAGCCCCTTGACTATGAGGGCAAGCACTACGAATCCCTCACGTTCGACTGGGGCAAGCTGACCGGCAATGACTCCCTCGCCATCGAGGCAGAGCTTACGGCTCTGAATCAGCCGGTTATCATCCCCTCGATGAGTGCGGGCTACCTTATCCGCATGGCCTGCCGGGCGTGTACCGAGCCTATCGGTGTTGATGTCATTGGTGCTATGAGCATCCGGGACTACAACACCATCCGCACCAAAGCGAGAAATTTTTTGCTGAGGTCGGACTTGTAACCGGTGATGGCGGCGTGTGGCTGCGACGACAGGTGCTTGCAATGGCACAGGTCAACTGTACGCCTGCGCCCTACTGGCTGGAAATGCCCCTGTATCAGTTCCGGCAATGGATCCGCAGCAGCAATGACCTCATTGCCGAGCGCCAGAGAGCGAGAAAGGACGGTAAGTAGTGGCTCGTAAAGAGTGGGAGCTGCTGTTCAACCTGTCCGCCAAACAGAACAGCAGCTTTTCCAGTACATTCAAGGCTGCCCAGTCTGCCCTTGTGGAAACGCAGGGGAAGATTCAGCTGTTGAACAAAGTACAATCCGACATTTCGGCGTACCAGAAGCAGCAGCAGGCCGTAGACGCAACCCGTCAGCGGCTTTCTGTTTTGCAGCAACAGTACGACAACATCCAGAAAGAGATTCAGGAGACCGAGGGTTATTCCTCTGCGTTGGAAAACAAGCTGATTTCCAAACAAGCGCAGATCGACAAGACTGCGGCCTCCCTGAACACTTATGAGCAGCGTTTAGCTGCCACCGGGAACGCCCTGCACGAGGCCGGCGTGGATACCACGCAGCTGACAGCAGAAAGCGTCCGGCTGGAAACTGAGGTCGATAAGCTGAAAGACCAGCAGGTTGACCTTAAAAAGACCATGGACGAGGCCGGAGAGGGCGCAAAGGGATTCGGTGAAAAATCGGTCGAGGCGCTTGAGACGGTCGAGGCCACGCTGGCCACGGTCGGTATTTCAAAGGCCCTCGGAGAAATCCGGGATGCCTACATGGACTGCATCAACACCGCAGGCGATTTTGAAGCATCCATGAGCAATGTCGAGGCACTCTCCGGCGCTACCGGCGAGGAATTGACGGCCCTGTCCGACAAGGCCAAGGAAATGGGCGCAACCACGAAATTCACCGCTGGTGAATCGGCTGATGCTCTGTCCTACATGGCTTTGGCAGGCTGGGACACCCAGTCTATGCTGGAGGGCATCAGCCCGGTGCTGAATCTGGCTGCTGCCGCCAACATGGATCTGGCGCAGGCATCCGATATTGTTACCGACTATCTGACTGCCTTTGGTCTGAAAGCCTCTGACACCACGCACTTTGTCGATGTGATGGCCTACGCCATGGCTCACTCCAACACGGACGTGATCCAGCTGGGCGAGGCATACAAGGCGTGCGCATCCACCGCCACCTCCCTCGGCTACTCGGTCGAGGAAACCACCGCTGTGCTGGCTACCATGGCCAACGCCGGTGTCAAGGGCGGCGAGGCTGGCACGGCCCTGAACGCCATCTTCACCCGCCTTGCAACCAACACGAAAGAGTGCGGGGACACCCTTGCAGAATACGGTGTGCAGATTTATGATGCGCACGGCAATATGCAGAGCCTGTCCAGCATCCTCACAGGCATGGCCGGTATCTGGGACACCCTGACCGACCAAGAGCAAGCCAACCTTGCAAAGGTCATTGCCGGCACGAACCAGTATTCCAAACTGCAAACCATCATGGCCGGGTGCAGCGAGGCCGCAGCCGAGGGCGGGCAGTCTTTTGCGGACTACACCGCAGCTCTGAACGACTGCGCCGGATCTGCCGATAAAATGGCAGGCACCATGCTCGACAACATGAACGGCAGACTGACGCTGATGCAGTCCGCAGCAGATGGCCTGAAAATCGCCATCGGTGAGGATTTGACCCCGGTGATGTCGGATTTGTACGATGTCGGCGCGGAAGTCCTGGGCTGGATGCAGGGATTTGTAGAGGAAAATCCCGGTGTGGTCAAGGGAATTGCGGCAGGAACCGTCACGCTGGGCGGCCTGGTCGGCACGCTGACTGCGGTTTCAGCTGGCATAAAACTAGCTCATGCGGCGGCAACTCTGTTCACTGGCTCTCTGGCGGGACTTGCTGGCCCGCTGACGCTTGCATCTGTGGCGATTGCAGGAACGGTTACGCTCGTCACGGCACTGGCAACATCTGCCGATGCGACGGTGCCCTCTGTAAAGGAGCTGACCAGCGCCGCTCGTGACATGGGCGACAGCATGGAAGAAGCGAGCGAAAGCTACGATTCCACCCTGTCCAACATGGCAGCGACCGCCAGCGTTGCGGACCAGTACATCAGCAAGTTGGAGGCCATCGAGGCCGCCACAAATGGGAACACGGACGGAAATGCCGAATACCACGACACGCTGGCCCGGCTGTCTGTTCTGGTTCCCAGCCTTGCGGATGATATTGACCTTGAGACCAATTCCATCAAGGGCGGCACCGCTGCGCTGCGCCAGCATACGGATGCCTATGTAGCAGATGCCAAGGCTCAGGCCCGGCAGGAATACCTGAACACCCTCTATGACCAGTACAACAATGTGCTGGTTGAGAGCGCTGAGAACGAAACCAAGCTGGCGACTGCGCAGGCAAAGGTTGAAAAATCCAATGCCGGCATGTCTGCTGCCTACGATAAGCTGCTGAGCACCCTCGGCCTGACGGATGAGCAGTTCAAGCTCACCTACGGCACGGTAGAAGATCTGCCGTGGCGCACCATGAGCGAGGATGTGCAGCAACTGCGCACTGAGTACATGGGGTACTCGGATGACCTTGTCACTGCCCGGCGGGAGGTCGAGAACTACACCGCCGCCGTAGAGCAGGATCAGGAGGCTATCAATGCCGCCGAGGCCGAGTATCAGGAGGCCAGCGCCGCAGTCGATGCCTTGAATGCTTCGCAACAGTCCGCCGCCGACAGCGCAGACGATGTTGCAGCGCAGCAGCAGAACGTGGCGAATGCCATCTCTGATGCAGAGCTTCGAATTCAGGACATCATTGCAGCCTACAAGGATGCCTATGATGAAGCCTACGGCAGCATCAGCGGCCAGTATGCGTTGTGGGATTCTGCGGAAAAGGTCGTTTCGACCTCCGCTACATCCATCAACAATGCACTGCAAAGCCAGATCACCTACTGGGATAACTACAACCAAAACCTCGAAAAGCTGAATGAACGGGCAGCCGACATCGATGGTCTGAGTGACGTTATCGCCAGTTTTGCGGATGGAAGCAAGGAATCCGTCAATGCGATTGCCGGCATGGCCTCGGCCTCGGATGCTGATCTCGCCAAAATGGTTGAGAACTATGCTGCGCTGAAAGAAGCGCAGGATACCACCAGCGAATCTATCGCCGACCTCAAGACCGGCATGAGCAATTCTATGGACGAAATCGCCAAGACCGTAGCCGATACCGTATCGGAAATGGACATGAGCGACGAGGCCACGAAAAGCGCCAAGGAGACGATTCAGGGCTTCATCGATGGCGCATCCAGCATGATGCCCCGTGTGCAGGAAGCCTATGCCAAAATCGCCTCGGCGGCCTCTACTGCGCTGGCAGGCTCCAACGAGCGCTACAATGTCAACCACGGAATCCCCGGATATGCTGTTGGTACGGAAGATGCGGCTCCCGGCTTTGCCCTCGTTGGTGAGCATGGCCCGGAGCTGGTCTACTTCAACGGCGGGGAATCTGTTCTGACGGCCTCGGAAACCAGACGGGAGATGGAGAGCGCAAGCGTTACCCCCATGAGCGCTGAGCTGCCAGAGAGCAGCGGCTCCTCCTCAGCACGCAGCACGGTTCCTATATCGCTCTCGCCGGTTTACCATATCTCAGGTATATCTGATACTGCCGAGCTGCAAAACGTCCTGAATGCCCAGAATGACAGCCTGAGAGAACTTGTCCTCGAAATCGTGAAAGATGCAGATGACGATGATTTCAGAGGGAGGTATGCATGAGTAAAACCTATACGACTGTGCAAGGCGACCGCTGGGACAGCGTGGCCTATAAGCAGCTCGGCAGTTGCGCCTATGCTCCCAACCTGATGGCTGCTAATCCGCAGCACTTGGGCTATTTTGTGTTCCCGGCCGGAATCGTTCTGACGCTCCCGGATACCGAGACACAAACCAGCTCCACCTTGCCCCCGTGGAAGAAGGTGGTCACATGAGCGACGAAAATACCGCCCGCCATGCCGAGTGTACGGTGGAGTTTGACGGTGTGGACATCACCAGCAGCATCAAGCCCTACCTGCTGTCGCTGACATTTACCGATAATGAGGAAGATGCCAGTGACGACCTGCAGATCAAACTCCAAGACCGGGAGGGCGTTTGGATGACCGACTGGCTCCAGAAGATGCTGGACGGCGATGTGTCGGCCGCATCTTCTGATGGCTACAAGGTTGGTGACGTGGTGCAGTTTCTCGGTGGTCCGCACTACAAGGCATCTACCGACAAAAAGGCAAACGGAACACCAAAGGCTGGCCCGGCCAAGATCACCATCATCAAACAGGGTGCGCTGCACCCGTACCATGTTATTCACACGGACGGAACGTCCCGGGTCTATGGCTGGGTCGATGCCAGCGAGATCTCCGGTAAATCTGGCGGCAGTTCTTCCGACAGCGGTGAAGGCGGCCTGAAAATCCGGGCTACCATCACGGCCTGTAACTGGCACTCTGACGGAAAGGATGAGGCGCTGGACTGCGGGGAGTTTGAGCTGGATAGCATAAACGCATCCGGCCCGCCCGACATTATCACCATAAAGGCCACGGGGCTGCCCTATACCAGCCAGATCCGGCAGACCAAGCAGAGCAAGGGCTGGGAAAAGTACAAGTTATCCGGCATCGCCAATGAAATGGCGAAGAAGAACGGTATGAAGTCCCAGTTCCTTGCGAAAAAAGATCCTGAGTATAAGCGTGTGGAGCAGTACCGCTGCTCTGACATCGACTTCCTGTCGCAGTTGTGCCATGATGCCGGCTTGTCGCTGAAATGCACAGACGGCAAACTCGTTATCTTCGACCAGAAAGAATACGAGGGAAAAGATTCTGCATGGACTGTCACCAAAGACGACAAAAGCTATATCAAGTGGAGCCACACGCTCGGCCAGGCCGGAACGCAGTATGCGTCCTGCCGGGTGTCCTATGTTGGGCCGAACGGCAAGCCCATTGAGGGTATCGCCTACGTCAAGGACTACGATGCCAAGAGCAAAACCAACCAGCAGCTGGAAGTTTATGCCCCGGTCACGAGCAAGACCGAGGCCAAAGAACTGGCTGCCAAAAAGCTCCGGTTGCACAACAAGTTTGAGCGTCAGGTTGGCTTTACCTACCACGGCGACCCGGGCAAGGTTGCAGGCCTGACGTTTGAAACCAAGAGCTTCGGGCCGTGGGATGGAAAGTACATCGTGAAGCAGGCCAAGCATACCGTGACCGGCTCTGGCGGGTACACCACGCAGGTTTCCGGCCGTCATGTTTTAGGAGGGTACTGATGAACACCGCTGTTGACGTTCGCCTCGGTAAAGTCACCGATGTGAACAAAGAAAAGCGCCTTGTCCGCTGCAAATTTGAGGACACCGGCATCACGTCCGGCTGGCTCCCGGTGATGCAGCACTACAAAGCCATTGTCTATACGGAGTCAGCCGGCGAACACAATCACCAGTATATCCACCCCAGCCCCTACAACCTTGAGATCAAAACGACCATGGATGGCTCACGCCAGATTTGGGATGAGGAAGAAAAGGTCATCGGGGCGGACAACTCCACAAACCATCAGCACAAGTCCCATGTGGTGTGGTGGCTGCCGGCCATTGATGATACGGTGGTCTGCTTGTACCTCCCGTGCTTCAATGCTGATGGCTTCGTGCTGGGAGGGATTTATCCGTGATTGTCGGTTGCCTCGGAGACATCAGTTTTGCCGTGTTCGATAGCCATGTCGAGACCATCAAGAACATGGTGCAAAATGTATCTGCCAGATATACTACCCACCAGCGCGCCGAAGGCCCGGCCCTGACCGAGTTTACAGGCACCGATGCTCAAACAATTACGTTTGACATTGAACTGGCCGCATACCTCGGCGTGAATCCAACCAAAGAGCGGGAACGACTGCAAGAATGCGTCCTCAATGGGACAACGCTGCCGTTCGTTCTCGGCAATGTGGTCTATGGCAGCTATCGGTGGGTTATCAAATCTGTAAAATTCAAGACCCTGCACACAGACGCTTTCGGTACACCGACATGGATTACCGCAAGCGTTTCTTTGTTGGAATATCAGAGAGAATGAGGTGATTTTTGTGAGCAACTACTTGGTGTCGGCAAACGACCTGACCACCATTTCCCTTGGGGAGCAGGATACCGTGACCAGCGTTCTGCAGAACATCGCCGTCATCCTGTCTACACCGAAAGGCACAGTGCCTTGCTACCGGGAATTTGGCATTGATATTGCGAACATTCTCGACCGGCCGGAAAATGTGGCGCAGCCTATGCTCTGCGCTGCCATCAAGGAGGCCATCGAGCGGTTTGAACCTCGTGCCACCTACATGGGGACTACTTTCAAGGAAGCCCCGGACACTCCCGGGCGGATGCTGCCCGTCGTGGAGGTGAGCATCAGTGCGTAAAACCTACGAGTTCGTGTCTACGGACATGGATGAGCTGGACAGGCTGCTTGTCGCAGGATATGAGCAGTTCTTTGGCAAAACTGTGATGCCCGGTAGCCCGGAACGGCTTTTCATTTCGTGGGTCGAAGATGCCATCATGTACGAGCGTGCCCAGAATAACTGGACAGGCTGCCAAAACTTGCCCAGCAGCGCAGAGGGCGAGTATCTGGATGGCCTGGCCGAGCTGTTCTATTTGCAGGAGCGCCCCAAGCCTACGGCGGCGACCTGCACCATGCGCTTTTACATCAGCGAGCCCCGCCAGACGGCGGTGCTGATTCCGGCCGGCACCCGTGTCACAGACGACAATGCAGCCCTGTACTGGGAAACCTCCGCAGACGAGTACGTTCCCATCGGCGCAACATACACGGATGTTCAGGTGACCTGCCAGACCGTGGGCACGGCTGGCAATGATTATGCTGTGGGGGACATCCACACCGCTGTTGACATCTACGACTACTACTCCGGCTGCTCAAATATCACGGTCAGCGCAAACGGTTCTGATGCCCCGGACGACGAGGAATTTTATGAGCTGATGCGTGACAGTCAGAGTGCATGGTCTGATGCTGGCCCAATCGGTGCCTACAAATACTTTGCAAAGAGGGTTTCCACGGAAATCGCAGATGTCGTTGCAAATTCGCCCAGCCCTGGCACGGTTTGCCTGTATGCCGTCATGAACGATGGCAGCGTGGCTGGCGAAGAAACCAAGCGTGCCATGGTTGCGGCCTGCTCACCGGATGAAATCCGGCCGCTGACGGACTATGTGATCTCCGGCGACCCGGAAGAAGTGCCCTATGATATCGACCTGACCTATTACCTGACCCGTGACGGAAGCATTTCCGCAAGTGAAGCTCAGTCCGGCGTGAATGAGGCTGTGCAGCGGTACATCCGCTGGCAGTCCGGCAAGATGGGCAGGGACATCAACCCTGACAGGCTGCGGTATCTGCTTCTTTCGGCCGGCATCAAACGTGTAGACCTCAAACAGCCCGCCTTTACTCCGCTGGAAGACGGTGCGCCATCCCTTGACCGCAACGACAAGGTTCCGCAAGTGGCAAAGTTGGGCACGGTGACGATAAAGAGCGGAGGGTATGAGGATGAGTAACCACGGCCTGACTGCTGACAACATGATGCAGCAGTTTCCGATTGCGCTCCAAAAAGACCCTAAGACGGTGGCTCTGGGACAGGCCATAGCCAAGGTGATGGAATCCCGGCAGGATGAAATCGACTCCCTGCGGATTTATACCCGCATCGACGAACTGCCCGAATGGCTGCTTGACATTCTGGCTCGTGACTTCGCCGTGGACTGGTACGATAGATCCTACACCCTTGAGGAAAAAAGAAAAACCATCAAGGACAGCTTCTATGTTCACCGGCACCGTGGCACAAAAGCGGCTGTTGAAAGAGCCATTTCTGCGATTTATCCCAATCCCAAAGTTTTGGAGTGGTTTGAGTACGGCGGCGATCCGTACCACTTCAAACTCCGTATCACGGTTGATTTCGCTGCAATCAATGAGGCCAAACATCAGCAGGTTTTGCAAAAAATCATCTGCTACAAAAATCTTCGGTCGCATTTGGACAGCGTCATTTACTACACGGAAACGGAGCCGAAAGCGTGCTATGTTGCAGCGATTCCCTGCGCCACAACGATGTCCTACACGGTTCTTATGCCGGGTGTTATCGAGCCGCGGGCAGTCAGCGCACACGCCTGCGCCGCTGGTGCGGTCAGCACAACTCGGATGAAAACGACCATTGCGCTGCCCGGAACTATCCACGCCAAGGCTGTGTCTGCACAGGCGCTTGCATCTGGCAGACCTGCGCAGACCTATGAAACCGTCACCATCAAGTTAGGAGGGAAATCGTTATGAGCTGGGAAAAATATGCATATACCAGCGCCGGTGCTGCGATGTTGTCCGAGTCCATTTCGGGCGGTGCGCTCACCATCACCCGTGCTGTAAGCGGCACGGGCACCGTTGACACCGACTTGTCCGAGGAAACGGCAGTCAGCGGTGATACCTATGAGCTTAAACTGCTGGGCATCGACACCGTGGAATATGAGGGTGAAAAAGCCCGCAAAGTTAGCATTTGGACGGGCGGTGCAGATAAGCCGTACTTCATGCACCAGATCGGTGTGTTTGGCCGCCTCAATGACGACCCGGAGGACACGCTGCTCTTTTTGATGCAGGACGATCGGGGCATCGAGATCCCGGCCATCGGTACTGCTGACCATGAATTCCAAATTGCTGTGTTGCTGGCCGTTTCGACCAAAGCCAATATCTCACTCACCGTTGACCCGCAGGTTGAAGCAATTATGCGGATGGTGCGGGAAATGGTGCTGAAGGAGATCTCACAGCACAACGATGCCCCGGATGCCCATGCCAAAATCATCACCGAAGCCACCAGTAAGGCTCTGAAAGAGCTGGAGGAATCCGGCCAGATCATGTCGGAAGACAGGGTCAAAGAACTTATCAAAGAAAGCGGCGGCGGTGGTGGCGGCAGCTCCGGCGGCTACTATGGCAAATACGACCTGACCCTTTCTGTGGACGGCTGGAAAGCCGTATCGGACAGCGAGGGTGAAATGCCGTATGCGTATACCTACGATGCAGAGTTGGCAGACTGCACCCCTGAGCTTTGGCCCAGCGGTTCCGCAACTGCCAGCTGCTTTTCTATTTCGAACAAGGCGGGTGTCCTGAACGGGTGCGAGACTTTGAACGGTATTGTTCGCTTTTTCTCTCAGCGCATCCCGGAAGCTGATATTCAGGCAGTCGTCACTCTGTTCGGGAAAGGAGGTGGCACCGGTGAACTGGTAATTGCGACCCGTGACCGGCTGGGCTGCGTGAAAATTGGCGACGGCGTGGAAGTGACCAAAGACGGTGTTATTTCTGTCCACGCCACAGTTTCCGAAGACCAGATGGCAGCTACGGATGATGTATCCGAAATGCTGGCCGAAATCTACGACAAATAAACACCAAACAACAATTTACGGAGGATACTTATTATGGCTTACAATGTTGAGAAGCTCGCAAAGCTGGGCGCACTGAAGGCGCTGGGTCTGAAGCAGAAGGCCGTTGACGAGGCCCAGAACAAGCGCATCAAGGCTCTGGAGGATGTCGGCGCACAGGCCAACGTCTTGGAGGGCGTTAAGGTGAACGGCGTTGCCCTGGCCATCGCTGAGAAGATGGTGGACATTCTGGTTGCCACCGGCTCCAAGAACGGTAGCATTTCCGTGGCTGGTACCGATGTTGCCATCAAGGGTCTGGCTGCACTGGCCTACAAGGCAAAGGTTTCTCAGTCGGATCTCGATGACGCGCTGGCTGCTGTTCTGGAGGGCAAGGCTGACAAGGCAACTACTCTGGACGGTTACGGCATTACTAATGCCTACACCAAGGATGAGATCAACGCCAAGATCAGCGCTGTCTATAAGCCTGCTGGCTCTGTGGCCTTTGCTGAACTGCCCTCTCCGTCTGAGAGCATTCTGGGCAATGTGTACAATGTCACCGATGCTTTCACTACTACCGCCAACTTTGTTGAGGACGCGGGCAACAAACATCCCAAGGGCACCAATGTCGTGGTGGTCAAGGTCGGCGATGCCTATAAGTACGATGTGCTGGCCGGTTTCGTTGATCTGTCCGGTTATGTTGAAAAGGAAGCAGGCAAGGGCCTGTCTGACGAGAACTTCACTGCGGCCCTCAAGGATAAGCTGGACGGCATTGCGGCTGGCGCAAACAAGTATGTCCATCCCACCCACACCGCTGCTGCGAGCGGCTTGTACAAGACCACCGTGGATGAAGAGGGCCATGTGACCGCCACCACTCCTGTGACCAAGGATGACATCACCAAGCTGGGCATCCCTGCGCAGGATACCACCTATGACGAGGCTACCACTGCCAAGGCTGGCCTGATGTCCGCTGCGGATAAGACCAAGCTGGATGGCATGGCCGCCACCATCAATAAGGCCATTGCAGACCACACGGCTACCGATGCCGAGGTGTCCGAGATGCTGGCCGAGGTATACGGCGAGTAAGTTCATAAGCATGGATAGCGGCGGGGATGTCCCGCCGCTTCCTTTTTTCGGGAGGTGATCCTATTGAGCGAAAAGCTCACGACCCTTTCCCAGCTTCGGGCTGTGTCCCAGAAGTCAAAAGATCGGGCGGCACAGGTGGCTGATGCCGCGGCCGCTGCTTTGGATGAAATGGATGGAGTAAAAGCGGATAAAACGGAGTTCGTTTCTTTTTCTATCCCTGCAACTGGCTGGAAAACTGACAGCAGTGTTCCCGGCTATACGAACTACATCGACATTGCAATCAGCGGCTTAACGGCGGCTGACTATGTGGCGGTGGATGTTGCCCCGGCGAGCAGCGCAGTGGCACGAGCGGCAAATTTTGTTGCGACCGAAAGCCGTGCCGGCATCCTCCGGCTTCGTGCGGCATCGGTGCCAACAGCTACGATTTCGGCGCAGTACCACATCATCACGGCCGCAACAGCGGCAAAGGAGGGTTAATCTTATGGCATGGGGTCCTTTTAATGCTGGCGGTGGCGGCGGTTCGTCCGGCGGCACTGCGGCAGATATTTCCTACGACAACAGCAAGTCCGGCATTTCGGCGGCGAATGTGCAGGAAGCCATTGATGCGCTTTCTGTGCTGACCCTGACGATTCAGGCCGTGCCCGCCCAGAGCGGGAGCCTGACCTATACCGGCTCCACCCAGAGTCCCACATGGAAAGGCTATGACAGCAGCATGATGACGATCGGGGGCGTGACCTCCGGCATCAATGCTGGCACCTATACGGCCACGTTTACGCCCATCGGCAAGTATGTCTGGACGGACGGCACGCAGGAAGCCAAGAGTGTGTCGTGGACGATTGGCCGAGCCGAGGTCAAGAATGTGCCGGCACAGACCGGCAGCGTGACCTATAATGGCTCGGCGCAGTCCCCGTCGTGGAGCAACTATAACAGTTCTCAGCTGACGATCGGCGGCACGAGCAGCGCAACCAACGCTGGCAGCTACAGCGCCACCTTTACCCCGACTTCCAATTATAAGTGGTCGGATGGGACGACTACGGCCAAGAGCGCTTCGTGGACGATCGGCAAGGCGACCGGCAGTATTACGCTGTCCGCAAGCAGTCTGAGCCTGACCTACCCGAAAACCTCTGGCACCGTCACTGTTACGCGGCCTGGCAGCGGTACGGTGACCGCATCCTCTGGCAGTACTAACATTGCAACGGTAAGTGTTTCCGGCACCACCATCACGGTGACCGCAAAGGCGACCGGCAGTGCCACTATTACGGTCAATGTGGGTGCAGATACCAACTATACTGCACCGTCCAGCAAGACGTTCACGGTGGCCGTTACGCTGGTGTCCAAAACGCTCAGCAGCAACAGTTGGGCAGTCATCAAGGCCGTCAGCGATGCTGGTCAGGGTGCAAACTACTGGTCTGTTGGTGCCACGAAGTCCGTGACCATCAATGGCAAGGTGGGTGCGACTACGATCTCCAGCTTGAAAGTTGATGCCTTTATCATCGGTTTCAACCACAATTCCGGCAAGGAGGGCAGCAACCGCATCCACTTCCTGTTGGGTAAGATCAGCGGCAAGTTTGTTGGTCTGGTGGATAGCAGCTACGGCAGCACGACTTCCACGTCTGGCGCATTCACGATGAACACCAGCAACACGAACTCTGGCGGCTGGGGAAGCAGTCAGATGCGAAGCAAGGTACTGGGGAGCGCAAGCTCTCCCACCAGCCCGACCGCGAACACGCTGATGGCCGCACTTCCCTCTGATCTGCGGGCAGTGATGAAGTCCTGCACGAAGTATACGGATAATAAGGGCGGCGGCAATACCGCCAGCAACGTGTCCTCTACCACGGATTATCTGTTCCTGCTGTCCGAGTATGAGGTTTTTGCAACGCACCAGTATTGCAATGATGCGGAGCCGAACTATCAGGCACAGTACGATTACTTCAAAGCAGGTAACAGCAAAGTTGCCAATAAACATTCCGCCACCGGAACGGCGGCGGTCTGGTGGCTGCGGTCGCCGAACTACGGCGGCATCTACTACACCTACTTCTGCGAGGTTTCGTCGTCGGGGTCGTTGGACT
>CEAM01012827.1_pt1 | contig 115561 bp, 100 predicted proteins | sample 557421 | NCBI WGS metagenome assembly CEAM01 (sample SAMEA3182048, study PRJEB8094) | gut metagenome | biome: human; feature: gut; material: Stool; isolation source: human stools | place: Canada | collected 2012-01-24 | reverse complement strand
TCGGGGGCTAATTCGATGGCGGTGGTGGTCTCGCCAAAGGTGGATGCCCAGCAGTCGAAGTGGGTCAGCTTTTTCTGCTGCAAGGTGCTGTACTGCAAGTACCGCATGACCGTGTACAGTTCGGTCATGGAATTGCTCACGGGCGTTCCTGTGGCAAACACCACGCCCCGCCCGCCGGTGATCTCATCCAGATAGCGGCACTTGCCGAACATATCGCTGGATTTCTGGGCTTCGCTGGTGGATAATCCTGCGACATTCCGCATTTTTGTGGTCAAAAAGAGGTTCTTGTAAAAATGGCTCTCGTCCACAAAAAGCCTGTCAACGCCCAGTTGTTCAAAGGTAATCACATCGTCTTTGCGCTCATCGGAGCGCAGTTTTTCCAGCTTGGTTTCCAGCGTTTTCCGGGTCTTTTCCATCTGTTTGATACTGAAATTCTCACCTGCATGGGCTTTCAGTTCGTTGATGGCGGCAAGGGTTTCATAAATCTGCTCCTGAATGATACGCTCCTGCCGCTCAAAGGACAGCGGAATGCGCTCAAACTGGCTGTGCCCGATGATGACCGCATCGTAGTCGCCGGTGGCGATGCGGGCACAGAATTTTTTGCGGTTGGCGGTCTCAAAGTCCTTGCGCCGTGCCACCAAAAGTTTGGCATTGGGGTAGAGGTTCAGAAACTCCGAAGCCCACTGCTCTGTCAAATGGTTGGGCACTACGAACAAGGATTTCTGGCACAAACCAAGGCGTTTTGCTTCCATGGCGGATGCAGCCATTTCGTAAGTTTTTCCGGCACCAACTTCGTGTGCAAGCAACGTATTGCCGCCATAAAGCACATGAGCAATGGCGTTGCGCTGGTGCTCCCGGAGAGTGATCTCCGGGTTCATGCCGACAAAATGGATGTGGCTTCCGTCATACTCACGGGGGCGGGTAGAGTTGAACAGCTCGTTGTACTGCTTCACCAGCGCAATGCGCCGCTGGGGGTCTTGCCAGACCCAGTTGGCAAAAGCGTCCTTGATGACCTGCTGTTTCTGCTGAGCCAGCATGGTCTCCCGCTTGTTCAACACACGTTTCGGCTTGCCCTCGGCATCCTCAATGGTGTCGTAGATGCGGACATCTTTCAGATTCAGGGTTTCCTCCAAAATCTTGTAGGCGTTGGCACGGGATGTGCCGTAGGTTTCAGAGGAAATAATATCGCCCCGCCCGGTGGCAGTCTTGCCCTCCACACGCCACTCGGCGGTATACGGAGAATATCTCACTTTGACAGCATGACGCAGATAGTAGGGGATCTGGAAAGTCTCAGTCATAAATTTTTGAATGATTTCAGGTGCAAGCCATGTGGCACCCAGCCGCACATCAATTTCAGATGCTTCCAGTTCTCTGGGCTGTGCCTTGGTCAGTGCATCCACATTGACCGCAAATTCCGGGTTGGTCTCAGCGGCGAACTGTGCCATCCGCAGCTTTGCCCGGACATCGCCGGACAGGTACTCGTCTGCCATCTGCCAGCCCGCTTCCGGGTCGGTAGGGTCGGCGGCAGGGTCTTTGAAGATCACACCGGAAAGTTCGGTGGTAATGCGCCCGTACTCACCGGGAGTGCCCAGCAGTTCTGCCATATAGGGCAAATCCACTTTGCCATGCTCACCAATAGATACCGCCAACGCTTCGCTGGGGGTATCCACGCTGGTGACGGTGCGCTCCGGGCGGATAGTGCGCTTGGTGAACATTGCAGCCTTGCTCTTGAGCTGCCCCTGCTCGTCCAGATTTTCCAGCGAACAAAGCAGATAGTAGGAGGAATCCTGCTCAAACAGCCGCCCGTTTTTGCGGTCGTTCAGCAAGCCGTACTTTGCGGTAAAGGCATCGTAGGCGGCGTTCAAACGCTCCTGTGTTGCCTTGATATCCTCGTCCGGGTAGTCGTTCAACTGCTGGTCGATCAGGTCGTTGACGATCTGCCGCAGTTCCACCATGCCGGTGACACGCCCCTTGGCGGTGTCGGAAAGTTCCACCTGCGTCATCACGGAGTTTTCCCGGTAGAACACCTCACCGTCCACCACGGTGTAGGAGAAGTTTTTTACATCCGGGTCAGCCGGGAGAATGTGCTTCTCATTTTCGGCATCCGCAATATCTGGCGTTTCCACCTCGACTTCGGTGTACTGACCCTCAATATGCTGTACCGCCTCGGCAAGCTGGTCTGCAAGGTTTGCACCCTCGATGGGAGCAACGGTCAATTCCTCTCGTCCATACTGGGTGCTTTCGGTGGAGAGTACGCCCAGAACCATCTCCGGGTGGTCTGCGAAATACTGGTTGATGGTAAAGCCATCCTCGGTTTTGCCCAACTGCACCCATGCAGGTTCGATGTCCGCAGGGCGGTCACGCTTCTGCAAAAAGATAATATCGCTGACAACATCCGTGCCTGCATTTGCCTTAAACGCATTGTTGGGCAGACGAATGGCCCCCAGCAAATCGGCACGCTCTGCCATGTGCTTGCGGGCGGTGCTGTCCTTGCTGTCCATGGTGTAGCGGCTGGTGACAAAGGCAACGATGCCGCCCGGACGCACTTGGTCGATGGCTTTGGCGAAAAAGTAGTTGTGGATAGAAAATCCCAGCTTGTTGTACGCCTTGTCGTTGACTTTATACTGACCAAAAGGTACGTTGCCCACGGCTAGATCATAAAAGTCACGCCTGTCGGTGGTCTCAAAACCGGCTACGGTAATGTCAGCTTGCGGGTACAATTTTTTCGCAATGCGCCCGGTGAGGCTGTCCAGTTCCACGCCATACAACCGACTGTCCTGCATGGAGTTCGGCAGCATTCCAAAGAAGTTGCCCACACCCATGGACGGCTCCAGAATGTTACCGCTGCGGAAACCCATGCGCTCCACCGCATCGTAGATACCACGGATGACGGTAGGGCTGGTGTAGTGGGCGTTCAGGGTGCTGGAACGGGCTGCGGAGTATTCGTCCTCGGAAAGCAGTCCTTTCAGTTCGGCGTATTCCTTTGCCCAATTATCTTTGCCGGGGTCAAAAGCGTCTGCCAGACCGCCCCAGCCCACATACTGCGAAAGCACCTGCTGCTCCTCGGCGGTGGCACCCCGGTGCTCCTCTTCCAGCTTGAACAGGGTTCGGATGGCTTCAATGTTCCGGGCGTACTTCTGTTTTGCGCCGCCCTCACCCAGATGATCGTCCGTGATGTGGAAGTTCCCGGCAGGCTCCGGCGCAGGATGTTCCGCTTCAACTGTGGGTGATTCTGTGCTTATCGTCTGAATTACAATGTCAAACGGCAGATTGTTTTCCTTGGCGGGGTATACGGCAACCGTTTTTTCAGTACGAACTGGCCGGGTAGAATTTGGTTCGTTCTGCCGCAAGCCCTCCTCGAATTGTTGCTTATTGACAACTTCGTTATCCCATGACTGCCCGTGCGCACTGGTGTCGATGCGCACATCCGTTTCACCCACATAGCCAACTTTCCCCTCAATAGTTCGAGTGGGGAGTTCGACCACAACATTGTCACCGACCTTGTAATCGGGCAGGGGGGATTCCATCATATCCTGCTCCTCGTACAACTCCCGGACAAGCGCCAGCGGTTCCTCCCGGAAAACTGGCATCCGCATTTCTGCCAGTGCCACATCCTGCAGGGTCACGCTACCCCTATCATAGTTTACCGTATCCACTCGGAAAGCCCGCCCTTCCATGTGGACGGTGGCACCCAGCGGCAGATAATCCTCCCGGCGCAGATACTTGGTCTGGTGGTGGGTGCCGTCCTCGTTCAGCCCGGCAAGGTAGACGTTCTCGCCGCGCTGCCATAGTTGTTTGGCACGGTACACCCACTGGTTACTGGGAAAGCCGGTGACCGGGACGGTGCCCAGTGCTGTTTCTTTTTCCAGAAGTTTGCCGCCCAGAAGTTCGCAGACCTTCCGGGCATCCTCACCGTAGAACTCATAGTATCCGTTCTGCTCAAAGCCTACCAGCGCATCCGGGTACTGTTCCTTCAGGGCGTTGTACTCGGCGGCGGCATCCAGCGGCAGCAGTGCCGGGCGTTCCTCCGCCTTGCTGTGATAGTGCTCCAGTTCCTCGTCTGTGACGCTGACCAGTTCCGAAAAATCCAGAGCCTCCAATTCGGTTTCGGTCAGATCTTCCAGACTTTCGTACTGGCGTTCATCTATCAGCACCTTGCCCAGATACCGTTCCACCCGGTATCCCACCAAATCCACATTAACTTGAATGGGGATTTCCTCATCGGTGGCGTGGGTGTAGGCAATGCCGATCTTGGACAGGTCGGAAAAGTCCGGCTCGGAATCGTATTCTTCCTGACAAAACTCCCGGAGCAGATTCTTTGCACGGGTCAGGTCGGCATCCGGCTTTGTGCTGACCGGCGCAGGGGGTGCGTAATGCTCCTTCTCCTTGTCGGTCAGATAGCGGTCGGACTGGATCATCAGGTCGATATACTTTTCCACCTGCGCCCATTTCAGGGTGATTTTCTGGTAGTCGGGATAATGAACAAATTCCAGTCCCTTCCAGTCGTGGTTCACAAAGCCCCGGCTTCCGTACAGATAATCGTGGGAGTGCCCACCGACACCGTACTCCTTTGCCAGTGCTTTGGCACGGAGGTTGCGGTCGGGCTGGGTCTGGTACAGCGCCATAATGCGCTGCTTGCCGCCCGTAAATCCCGAACCGTGCTTACGCAGTTCGTTTTCAATTTCAGCCTGCGACAAAACAAAAGCGGAGGGCGTTTTCTCGCTCTCCGCTCGGTCGATTTTTTCGATTTGCTGGGCTTCGGTGGGGAGGACGGCATCCAGAAAACTTAGCTGTAGATCAGCTCCGTCATCACCAGTTCCTCGGCTTGCGCTTTCAGGCTGTTCATGTGCTGCACCCACGCCATCTGATTCTGCTCCTTGTCCGGGGCCGGGTTCTGTTTCAGAAGCTGCGCCATGGTCTGCTGCATCCGGTTCTCTGCCGTCTGCTCCACCTCCATCAGGTGCGGGTACAGACTCCCGTTCAGAAGCATCGTGTGGTACAACACCGGGCGATGGTTCATCAGGTACGTCCGGCGCAGCCTGCCGTACTTGCCCAGCGGGTTCTTCGGCTGATGCAGGGTCAGGTTCGGGAGAAGATAATCCCCGGTCTGCGTGTAACTCAGATTGCTGCTCATATTCATGCTGGCTCCTTTCATTGTTTCGGCGGCGAATGGTGGTTTTTACGGTGCGCTCAATTTGGCGTAAGACCTCCCGGCTCATGTCGCTGACGGCTGCGCCGAGGGCGTAGACACTATCCGGGGTGGAAAACTCGTGGATGGCTCGGAAATCATCCTTGTCGAACCAGCCCGCCGGCTCAAAGCCGCAGCGTTCCAGCAGCGTGTAGGTGACGCTGATGGCGGCGGCGGACTTGAACTGCATCTCCACCCCGGCTTCATCATAATCCATCAGCAGCGAGCCGTCAACGATGGCGCGGATGTCCCCGCCGTTATTGTCCCAGTAATCTGCCACCAGTTTCCCTGCAACGTCCGCAAGCTGCTGGCTGACACGCTCTCCGCTGATGCCGTAGGTGGCGGCGAGCATTTCTGAAACCGGCTGCACCAAATCGGGACCGAGCTGCCACACCTCCGGGTCACGGGAATTGCGGCGCACCCCGGTGTCCGACACATCGAAAACGTAGTGCAGGCGCGGGAATCCGCTGGATTCATCCAGCAAGGCGATGCCCTTAGAGCCACGCCTGACATAGCGGTTCATCCGGTTGCGCCAAATGTCAAATTCGGCGCAGGCAGTGGCATCCGGGCGCTGGGCGTAGATCATCAGCTGGTCTGCAAAGGGGTACTTGTACAGCCGGGATGCAGTGGTCAGATAGTCCGTCCAGCTTTCCCAGTACCGGGTCAGACCATTCGCCGTGCGCTGGGCAAGGGCGAGATATTCTTCGGTTTTGCTTGGCATAGCGTTCCTCCCTTCAAGTTCATGGTAAACAAAAAAGCGAGCGGCCTTTTCAGGTCACTCGCTATGGAATCTATGGTGTTTTATTCGTATCGTGCGGCAAACTTTTCTGCCATCTCCAGTAGACGGTCAAAGGTCTGCTTTTCTTCCGGTTGCTCGATCAGTTTTGCAAGGAGCGCACGGAACACATCGGTGCTGTCCTCATGCAATCCTTCTGCGATATTGTCAATGTGTTCATGTAGTTTTTTGACAGCATCATCGGAGGGTTTGGACTTAGCAAGCAGGTCGGTCAGGTAGCTGATGAAGGGATAGGTGGAATCATCGTTGATGATCTCGTTAGTTTCCTCGATGATCTTCTGGTTATCTTCGGGGGTCATATCGCCCTTTTCTTCCCACAAGTCGCGGGAAGAAGTGCGGCCTTTCAGAAAAGTGGCAAAGAGCAGGCGGTCAAGGGGAGAGCGTTTTGTGGTGTCCATTGGCAAGCCTCACTTTCTATTTTTGTCCGTACAATAATGCTTGTTCTAGTATAACATGAATCGAAGTATTCTATCAAGACCACTTTCTTGAGGGTTATGAAAAATTTTCGGAACATAAACGCCGTCAGGAATTGTTTTTTATTTCATGTATAACAATAGGAGTATCCTCTGGTGTTGCTGCAACTGCCATAGGAGAGAGCCATTTCAAGATAAGACGTCTGTTTTCAGAAACGTTGCGTGGTCCAGTCCAATAATGATGCCAATGGCCTCTCCGCATATGTGGACGAGGTGAGGAATGGCCGCTTGCCGTCTTTATACTTTCTCCTTTTTCTACTGACGCAGATTTCTGACGAATAGCGGCTCCAATGCGAATACCTACATCCCATTTCCGAATTTCAGAATATTTATCTTTGATAGTGGCACCTCGTTTCGTTATGAATGACTGTTCACTATTGGGAACGATCTCAGCATTTGAAGCCAGTATGTAAAGAACAACTTGAAGTGCTTTAAGCAGCAGCTCTTGCAGAGCATCGGTTTCTTGTATTGCCCGATAAGTTTGTGCCTGTATGAATTTGTCGTTTCTGGAATTGTATAGGGCTTCCTTGGCAACATGAGCCATATTGTCAGAAATGGTATGCTCGTCTATATGAATGGGATAGCCAAAGCCAGTACCATCTTGATATAAAAAATAAAGCCGCAGTTCACGGTCACCGTTATTAACATCATATTCCAAGTTTACGAAGAAGCCATGAATCGGCTTGGCACCAAAAAACAAGTCTGGAACTTCGATGTAGAAGCAAGGATAAGGAAGCTGTAAAAAAATCTCCGAAGGAATATCCAGATCATTAGTTTGCTCAAAAAGCAACTGCGCGAAGTCTGGATCAAGTTGATATACTTCTTTGCTTAAACGCCATGTTGCAAGGGCAAATATCTTTTGAGCAGAGTTTATGATATCCTGCTGTTGGTTTACCGGAAGTAATAAGAAATTACGTCCACCACTGGCAATTGCTACCGCCGCAGACATCGGAGCATAGCACCAATCTGGCCATGTTGGCAGCCCATTCATACCATTCTCGGCATGGAAATTTGCCATAAGTTCCCATGCTTTTGGATACTGCTGGGCAGTCTTTTTTAATAACGCCATCGGGGGATATAGATTTTGAGCCATCTCCATATACCTCACATACGAATTGACGAATTTACAAATTTCCCATACTGGCAAATCGCATTGACACAAAGAGCCTCATCTTCCGATAGCGGAATATACCGAGATCCGTTTACACACCAGACTTTTGCGCCAGTGTCATCGCAAGTAAGATATCCACTAGCAGTAGAATCAGGATCAATCCGGTACATAGGATTGATTACAAACCCAAGGTCATGCAAATCTCTTTCAACAAAAGAGAACTCTTTTCCATGAAGATCAAATGTGTGCTCAGCGAATAAATCACCCTGTTTTTGTTTTACATCCGTAACCGTCCAGCTTTCAAATTGCTTCTTGAAGTTTTCATAGCCCGTTTCAAAGTCGGCAATTTTTGCGTTATAAGCATCTTGCGCAGCTTTTTGGGCTAAATCCTTCTCATTCTGGCGCTGATGATTTAGTCTCTCGTATGATGCAGCCTCTGCTTCTGTAATAATCCATGCCTGATTATAACAGCCCAGAAAGCTTCCATCGTCAGGACGATTCGGAAGATCTTCGTGAGAGATACAAGGGAGATCTACATGACTGCCGACTCCGATAAAACCAGTTTCGGCAAACCACGCTGCATAATGCTTCTTTTCCTCTGTGGTAAGCCGACGAGCTGCGCAAATCTCGATTCCATACGATGGCGCATAACACAAAGTAAGCATGAATATCCCCCTTCAATGGTGTAAAATTTAGTAAACAAAAAGCGGACTTAAAATGTCGCTCACGTTCGTCACTGTACCGCCTTTGCAAGGCGCATAGCAAAATATCCACTTATCTCCTATATTGCGCGACTCGATATTAACTATAATATACGCTTATTAAGCATTTCCTGCAAGGGAATCTCAATATTATGCCTGATGGGTACAATTCGTCTGAAAGGAAAAGTAACTTTTCTAATTATATGTACGCCGCCCGCAGGCGGCAAAATTCAGTCGAGCGGAAATTCCAACTCGGCAAACTCTGCATCGGTCAGCAATTTCAGCTTTTCGATAACGCCCTCTGACAGTTCCCGCAGGGCGGTCTCATCGGGCATCAGATAACACTGCATGAGTCGCAGTTCCTGCATCAGCCCCAATCGGGTGCCGGTGTTGTAGAGCATCATCAGCATCAGTTCTTCGCCATTAAAGTTCATGGGCATTCCTCGCTTTCCGGCAGACGGTAGGGTTGCACTCCGGGGCATCGCACTTTTCCTTAAGAGTTTGCAGAACCGAGGTGCGCTCCTGCTTTTTATCCAGAAACCCCGTCAGTTCCTTGAAGCCGATGCTGTCCACATAGTGCACAGACACCTCGCCATTGCGTTTGAGTGCGATTACATCGCTGACCGACAGGCTGTGCCCCTCAAAATCCTGCGGACGGGAGAGGTTGAACATCTGAAATAGTTCTTCCAAAACCTCGTTGTTCGGCACATCCTGCCACATGGCGGGCAGATCAGCGTAGTAGGTGACCTCGTAATGCTCCGGGTCGGGCGTTTTGCCTCGACGATTCAACTCCCGCATAGAAGCAAATCTTTCATCGAGCATTTTTTCGTCATGCCGCAGTTGCATCACCATATAAACATCGCACCCTGCGTTCAGAAATTTCTGCGGGATGTCCGGCATGAGTTCGCCGTCAAAATTCTGGTTCCATTTTTGCTGCATTGTCCACCTCACAGTTCTGGCGCAGACCGTGCAGAGGATTTTGGCGCAGACGTATCACTTGCCAGTTCTGCCAGCTTTTCCAGTGTGGAAGGGCGGTGGTCTGCGCTCAGTTCCTCAGCTTCCGCAACTTTATCCATGACGGCATCGTAGTCCTGCAACAGCCGCCGCCCCTTTTCCAAGTGGTGCGCTTCCAGAATCTGCTCACGAGCTTCCTGAATGGTCAGTTCCGGGACATCCAGCTGCCCACCGTCCATCACGGAAAAGTCACTGTGATACAGGGTATAATCCCAGCCATCCTCACAGGACTGGATGGCAAGGTAGCCCTTGCCGCCAAGTTCCCATGCGGCCTGCTCGTCCTGTGTCTGGATCTCCGGGTAGAAGTCTGCACAGTTACGCTCCATGACCTCGGCAAACTGGCAGATGTGGAACACATTGCCCAGACCGCCCATGTCAAAGTGGTAATCATCCAGATGTTCCAGCCGTGCCGTAAAGCTGCGCCCATCCGGGTAATCCACCTGTACAACTCCGCCATCGGGAATGCGGTAGAGGTCGTCATAGTGGCTGTTGATGAGACGAATATCCTTCGGCAGCGTTTCCGGCTCCCAGATGCGCCGCCTGCCGATGCCCGCCTGCGGGATGTTTTCGAGGATCTTTACGCTTTCCTGTTGGATGGCCTTGCGGTCATCGTCCGAAAGTTCAAACAGATACCAGTTCCGGGCGGCAGAAATGGCGTTCCTGCCATCGGGCGGCAGGTTCTTTTCCGAGATCTGCCCGCTTTCCAGCGGCTCACCAGTTACCTTGTTGTAGGTGGCAAATCCGACGCCTGCGCCATTCTCTCGCAGATGCAAGTATTTGTCGTCATTGATGAGATAAACAGCTTCTTTGGTTTGTTCCATCAGCAGCCCCCATTCTCAAATTCCAGAGAAAACTTGCTGCGGCCATCCGCTTCACAGGACAGCAGCACGGTGGCGTTGTAGGTCTTGCCCTTGGCACTCTTGCAGTCCTTCAGGCGGACACGACCATCCCGCAGCAGCTTGTCCGCCACATGAGCGTCCATGCGTTTGCCGAGCCGTTTCAGAAAAGCATTATCCTTCCACAGCACGAAACGGCACTCCCGGTTCTCGCAGAACCAGCCCTTTTCACGCTCCACAACATTTGCACCGCAGTTCGGGCAGATACCAATAATCTTGTTTTTCATAAGCGCATTCACTCCTTTTTTCATTTCCGTGTTCTTTACCAGTTCGGTAATCATCGTATTGATCTCGGTCATAAATTCGCTCGGCTCCATTTCGCCACGTTCGATTTGCAGCAGCTTTGTTTCCCAATCGGCGGTCATTTCCGGGGATTGGATTTCTTCGGGCATCACGGTGACGAGGGCTTTGCCCTTGTCGGTGGGCAGCAGCACCTTGGTTTTCTTGTTGCCCTTCCGTTCCAGAAAGCCCTTCTGCACCAGCTTTTCAATAGTTGCGGCGCGGGTGGCCGGGGTGCCGATGCCCTGACGCTCCACGCCCTCCGGCATACTGTCTGCACTGGCGGTTTCCATAGCGTGCAGCAGGGTGTCCTCGGTAAAGTGCTTCGGCGGGGTCGTTTGACCCTCTTTCAGTTCGGCGTTGAGGATGCCGCACTCGTTTTCCGCTGCATTGGGCAGGACGGTGAGTTCCTGTTTCCGGTTCAGGATGTCTGCCAGCACCTTGCGCTCCACCGCTTTCCAGCCTTCCTCCAGAACCTCCTTGCCTTTGGCGGTAAATTCCTCCCCGGCACATTCGGTGGTCAGCAGGGTTTCCAGATAGCGGAAGGGCTTGCTTACCGCCATCAGCGTCCGGGCGATGATGAGTTTCAGGACGTTCTGCTCGCCTTTGGGCAGAGCCTCCAGATCGGTTTGCAGCATACTGCGGGTGGGCAGGATGGCGTGGTGGTCGGTGACTTTTTCCCGGTTGACGGTGCGCCGTGTCCGGGGCGCCGCCTCGTCCACATCTTCCGGGGTAATGTCGAAAAATCTTTCCAGTTCCTCGGTCAGATCCTCCAGCATTTCCTCGTCATCGTCGGTGATATAGCAGCTATCAGTTCTGGGATAAGTGGTAAGTTTCTTCTCATAAAGGCTCTGCACATAGTCCAGCGTCTGTTGTGCGCTGTACCCCAGCAGGCGGTTTGCATCCCGCTGAAGGGTGGTCAGGTCGTACAGCGGCGGCGGATTCTCGGACTTTTCCTTGCGAGTGATGCGCTGGATCGTTGCCATCATCTCCTTTCGACAGGCTTCCAGCAGGTTTTCGGCAACAGCTTTTTCAGGAATGCGGCGGCTGGATGCCGTGCAGCCGCTGGTCAGTTCCAGATCTACCGTGTAGAATTTCTCCGGCACAAAGGCGGCAATGGCAGCTTCCCGCACCACCGTCATGGCAAGCACTGGGGTCATAACACGCCCCACCGCCAAAGGCTGGTTGTACAGGCACGAAAAAAGCCGGGACGCATTGATACCGACCATCCAGTCGGCACGTTCCCGGCAGAGTGCTGCATTGTACAGCGCATCGTATTCAGTTGACGGTTTGAGGTGGGCGAACCCCTCCCGGATAGCGGTTTCCTCCATGCTGGAAAGCCACAGGCGTAAAAACGGCTTTTTGCAGCCTGCTTGCTGGTAGACAAGGCGGAAGATCAGTTCTCCCTCGCGCCCTGCGTCCGTAGCACAGATCACGCTGTCCACATCCGGGCGGTGCATCAACTTTTGCAGGATGCCAAACTGCTTTTGGGTGGACGCAGAAACCAGATACTGCCACTTTTCCGGCAGAATGGGCAGATCTGTGATGCTCCACTTAACGTATTTGACATCGTAGACATTGGGCGGTGCCAGTTCCACCAGATGACCCACGCACCAGCTGACGAGATAGCCGTTGCCCTCCAGATAACCGTCCTGACGGTTGGTGGCACCGAGGACTTTGGCGTAGGACATGGCGACGGACGGTTTTTCCGCCACGATCAATTTTGCGATAAAAATCCCTCCAATCTGTTTCGGATTGCAATATGTACGGCGGCAAAATGCCGCCTTAAAATCAGATGGGTTCGGTATCCTCCTCGCCGGTGTCCTCCAGCTCGTCCTCGGTGGGAATCTCAAAATCGCCCCTGTCCTCGGTATAACCTGCATCGGGGTCGAGGGCTTCTTTTTCTGCCTGCTTTTTCTGCTTCTGCTTTGTGAAAGCATAGAAAATGCCGCCTGCCGCCAGCGCAATCAGCACGACTACGCCCAGAAAGCCGGATGCGATCTTTGTGACCTTGTTTTCCTTGGGCTGTTCCTCGCCGGATGCCGCCGCTTCTTCTGCGGCTTTCTTGGCTTCTTCCTCGGCTTTCAGCCTGTCCTGTTCAGCCTGCGCCGCTGCTTTTTTTTCAGCGGTGTAGGCATCGGCGGCATCCTCTTCCATCAGTGTCAAAAGGTCTGCTTCATCCACAAGGTTCATAAAGTGGACGGTTTGCGCCCCTTTGCTGTTCCTATCAATGACCAAATAGAACGTGTTGCCCGACTTACTGACCAGCGTAATGAACTGCTGTCCGCTGCCATCGGAATAGTTGGTGTGGTAGTCGTCCACCAGCGTCAGGTTGCCCTCCGGGGTCAGGGCACCAGAGGTTTCGTCCGTGATGGTGACAACATCTTCCTCCACGACTTCCGGCAGAACCGGCTGCTCCACCGGAGCAGCTTCGCCCTCAAAGGCAAAGGCGGGAGCCGCCATGCCAGCGCACAGTGCCGCCGATACCAGCAGCGCACCCAGTTTCTTAATCTTCATCCGCATCGACCTCCTTCTCGAAAGTTGCACCCACGGCAGACAGCGCAGCAGGGTTCGGGGTGGTGGTGGCCGACTGCCGCAGCAGAGCAGCAAGCTGTTCCGGGGTTACATTCGCCGTGCGGACCATGTTGCTGACCTCAGCGGCTTCTTCCTCCTGAATCCGACGCTCCAAAACCGCAATGCGATTGTTCAGCTTGATGCGGCGCTCCTGCTCTTTCTTGAGCATTGCTCGCAGCTTATCCAGTTTTTCGCTCATAGTAACTCCTCCAATCATTTTGAAAGCCGTCCAAATCCTGCAAGATGCTTCTCCCAGTAGGACGAGTGAATGTTTGCGTACTTGATGGGGTCGCCAGCGGACACCATCATCCCGTTTCCGAGGTAGATTCCAACGTGACTTTTTCCGGGGGTATCATACGTTCCCTCGAAGAAAACAAGGTCACCGGGCTTTGCTTCTGACTCGCTGATGTGCTGGCTCTTGTTCCACAAGCCGTTGGCGGTGGTGCGCCCTACATCGTAGCCGTTCTGGTTGTAGACCCAGCAGACATAGCCGCTGCAATCGAACCCGGTTTCCGGGGTGGAGCCGCCCCAGACGTAGGGTGTGCCAACATACTTTTGGGCTTCCTTGTAGATGGCGGCGAACTCCTCATCCGTCAGGGCTTCTGCCGGAACCTGATAGTCGATACCCGGTGTGCCGGAGCCATCGGAGCCACCGGGCGGCAGTCCGCCGTTGAACAGATATGGCCGACCACCCAACGTATCCTGAAAGATCTCGTAACGTTTCCATTGGTCGTTATTCAGTTCTTCCCGAATGACCACTTCCAAGCCACGGTTCACCAGCTTGGTGTGGAAGATTTTGTACTCATAAGGTACCTGCGTGGGAACCGGGATTCCCAACGGGCTGATGACCCAGACGGTCATATACCGTATCTGCACCTCCACCCATGTGGTCAGCTTATACTGCTTCTTGAAGGTCTCCTTCAATTTGCCCTGTACCTCGCTGCGAGTGTAATCGTCGTAGAATGTGGTCAAATACGAAGTGAGCTGCCACGGGTCATGCTCGATGGGGTCAAGGTGATACTGGTACTCGTTGTAGCCGGGGTGGTCGGCGGGGGTGCGCTTGATTTTCTTATCCAGTTCCTTTTCCAGCTTCTTGTAATCCTGTTCTGCGCCCCGGATGTCCCTGTCCTCGGCGGAGTACATGGTCTGCCCGGACACCTGTGTGCCGCCGGAAAAGAGGATGCCGCAGGAGGAAAAGCCGGACATCACCATGAGGATGAGCAAAAGAAAAACGCCCACGATCACCAGAACGTGTGCGTTGCCCTTGGCGGCATTCATCAGCCCTTTCACAGCGGTGCTGACGGCAGTTTTGCCTTTCTCCACCGCCTGTTCCACGCCGGACCGAGCAGCAGATGCACCGTTGGATACCGCCTTACCGCCTGCGGTCTGCGCCGCTGTGCCCGAACGGGCGGCGGCATAGTAGCTTTTGTGGATTTCTTGCCGCTGTTTCCAGCGGGAAAGCCAGTTGGAGCCGCCCTCGCCGGTGCCGGATGCTCCTGCATCTTGTGTCGCAGTCGGCTCCGATGCGGAAGATTTAGCGGTTTTGGAGCCTTTCTTGCCCTGTATTTTGGCTTTCTTCTTGAGCTTCCGGGCATAGCGGCTTTTGAAAATATCACGGACATTTCCTGCCGCTTTTTCGCCCTCGCTCAACGCCTGCACACCAACGTTTTCATCCTCGTACTGGTCAACCTCCCGATGCACCGCAGACCGGGCGGCATGGGCGGCATACATTTCTCGCTTCTGCGCCTTGCTCAAACGGCTCAGTTCGTCCGGGGTCAGTTCCGCCTTGCCAAACCGCAGATGCTGTGCCTTTTCCGCAGCCTTATCTGCATCCAGTTTCAGCTTTTTCTTTTTGGGCACCGACTGTTCCACCCTCGCTTTCTTCGGGGGAGAACGGGTCTTTTTTGCGGACGATTCCTCTTTGATGTTCAGCTTCGGATTACTCATTTCTGTGTGCCCTCCGAGATCTCATTGAGTTTGGTCGTGAGGATGCGGTAGAGTTCAAGGTCTTTCGGGAAGTGATCAACGAACGGCAAAATGACATTGCCGAAAAACAGCAGACCTTCGCCCTCGCCGGAGTGGGTCACATAGGAAAGCTGATGGGGCGAGATGTTGAGCTGCTTTGCAAGGATCTGCCTATCGCCATTTGCCTGATTGAGCATATACACAAAGTCCGAGTTTTCAAAAATATTTGATACTTCGGGACTTGCCAGCAGATCTTTGACGTTCTGCGTTAGGGCTGTCGGGATGCCGCCCCACTTACGGAAACGCTTCCAGATCTCCACGGAATAAGCGGCAGTCTGCTCCTCTTTCAGCAATAGGTGGAATTCGTCTGCATAGTACCGGGTGGATTTTCCGGCACTACGGTTGGCGGTCACACGCCCCCACACGGCATCCTGCACGATGAGCATACCCAGCTTTTTGAGCTGCTTGCCCAGCTGCTTGATGTCGAAGCAGACGATGCGGTTGTGGATGTCCACGTTGGTGTGGTGGTTGAAGATGTTCAAAGAACCCTTGACGTAAATCTCCAATGCCGCCGCCACATGGCGCGCTTCCGGTTCGTCCTGCGTCAGCAGGGCGTTGTACAGATCTTCCAGCAGGGGCATATTTTCCGGGGTGGGATTCTCGAAATACTTGCGGTAGACCACATGAACACAGCGGTCAATAACCGTCTTTTCTACCGGTTGCAAGCCCTCTTTGCCGCCCACCACCAGCTCACACAGCGAAAGAATAAAGTCCGCTTTCAGAGCCAGCGGATTGTCCTCCTCGCTGTAATTGCTGTTGATGTCCATGGGGTTGATATACTGGGTGCTGGCGGGACCGATGTGGATAACCTGTCCATGCAGACGCTCCACCAGCGGAGCGTATTCTGCTTCCGGGTCGCAGATGATAATATCATCATCCGTCACCAGAAAAGCGTTGGTGATCTCACGCTTTGCCGAGAAACTTTTGCCAGAACCGGGAGTGCCGAGGATCAGGCCGTTGGGGTTTTTCAGCTTTTTGCGGTCCACCATAATCAAATTGTTGGACAGTGCATTCAGCCCATAATACAGGGACTCCTTGCCAGACTGGTACAGTTCCTGCGTGGTAAAGGGGATGAAGATGGCAGTGCTGCTGGTAGTCAGCCCTCGCTGAATCTCGATCTGACAGTCTGCCAGCGGCAGGCTGCTCATCAGCCCCTGCTCCTGCTGGAAATCCAGTCGGCACAGGTTGCAGTTGTGTTTCTGGGCAATGGAGCTGGCCTGAAAAGCATTGTTTTCCAGTTCCTGCTCAGTCCTGCCCGTGTTCAGCACCAGAAAGGTGACAAGGAACATCCGCTCGTTCTGGCTCTGCAATTCCTTCAAAAGAGCCTTGGCATCTCTGCCATAGGTCGCCAAATCCGACGGAATGATGTCAATATCATATCCGGCACGGATTGCCTTCTTCTGTTCCTCGATCTTGCTGCGATCCAGTTCCGTGATGGTGCGCTTGACGGTCTTGATGGCACGGTTCTGATCGACACTCTGAATGTGCATGGTGACGATCTGGGACGAATCCATATCCAGAAAATCCTTCAAAAGCTGGTCGCTGATGTCGGAGGCCGTGATGCTCAGAAAGCTGGCGGCGCAATAGATGCCGCCCATCTGGAAGGTACGGCTGTTCTTGAAAGCAAAGGCGGTGGGCGCAATGGCATCCTTCACGGACAGCCCGCTTTTCACAAGGTCTTTCCAGTCAAAGTGAAACTTGGATGCGCCGTCCATGTTGAACATATCGTGCATGAGTTTCAGCCGCTGGACACCGTTCAGGGGCTTTGCCTGCACCCCCAGCCGGTGGAAGTTGTTCAGCAGATCGTTCTGGATGTGGTCCAGACGGGGCTTGACCTGCGCCATGCTTTCGCCCTCCACGCCAAAGGTGATGAATTTGGTCTTGGTCAGACCATTATTGCCCTTGGCAAGCTGCTGGCGCAGCATCTGGGAATACTCGGCACGAACATCGTCAAAGCCGTCCTTCTGGAACGGAATGCGGATGCTTTTCTCAAACTCGGTGCTGTCGGTTGCCATGTTCACAAAGGACAGTTCAAATTTGATGGAGCTGTCGAAAAAGTTGAGGAAGGAACACCATTCCTCGAAAATGGCGGTCTTGTCCTCCTGCTGGGCGAGCTGGTAATTGATGTCCTGATACTGGATGGTGCGGGTGTAGTAGCCGGGACGGACACGGCAGGTGCCGTCCTCAAACATCCGCTGCATGGGGATGGACTGCTGGGCGGTCCGGGGCACAGCAGGCTTTGCTTTCTGCCTACGCTTCTGCGTAGACTGCGGCTTGCTGTGCTTACCGGTCTTTTTCCAAAACGGAATCATAGGTCATGCCTCCCTTCATCAAAATCGCATAGTAGTTGTTGGTCTTGTAGGGGCGAATCTTCGGGCGGACAAACCGGGACTGCACATAGTACGACAGCAGCTTTTCCATGGGCTGACCGTTTTTTTCGTACATCCCAAGAAAAAACGCTGGCAGCATCACCGCCATCATGCCGAGGGTGGCGGCAGTGTTGCCGCCGGAGTCGCGGAGAACAAAAAACAGCGGCACTCCAATGAGAGCCGCTGTGCCGAAACAAAGCAGTTGCCGTTTCGTCAGGTTGAATGCGACCTTCGATTTTACTTTCGTCAGGTCACGGGGAACGGAAATATACGCAGCCAATAAAGCACCTCCTTTAATGCGCTCCGAGAACGGATTTTGTCACGGAACTGGTCTTGAACAGGCTGAAACAGAGCAGAACAGTGTAGCCTACAATGCTCCAAATGGAGTTGATGGCGTCCCCGGAAATTGCCACGCTCTGGATCAGCACGGCATAAATTGCCACGCAGATGAGGATGAGAAAGCCCTGAAAGCCCAATGCGAACAGGCATTTCAGGTAGTTCTGCCCCATGTGCGATTGCTCGTGGTTGCCGAAGGTCGCCATGGGGATGGGCGCAAGGCTCACCATGCAGTAGATTTCAATCATACGCCCGTAGACGATGACAAAAATGATGATGCTCAATATCCGCATGGTGATGCCGATGAAGAAACTTTGCAGGAACAGCCCGAACAGAGGCCCTACATCCATCTGCATCAGGCTGGCTTCCAACATCGACAAGCCAATGTCGTTGACACGGGTGTTTCCGGCAATGATGCCGCTGGAATCGGACACAACTTTCTGCGTAAGGTCAAAGACTGCCATCACAATATCAAAAGTATTGCTGATGAGCCACACCGAAACAGCGGTCTTAAAAATCCAGCGCATGATGAGTGCCGGTTCAAACTGTGCCATATTGTTGTGCTGGGTGATCATCTCAATCAGCTCATAACAGGCGATAAAGGTCAGGATGATGCCTGCAATGGGCAGTACCACGTTCCGGGAGAGGGCTTCGATCATGGCGAACACCCGTGGCTCAAAGCTGGAGGGCTTGGTGCCCACCTGCTGGGCGATATTGCCGACCTGCGTGTTCACATCATCGAACAACCCGGAAAGGTTTGACATAATGCCTGCCGTCAGGATGCCTTTGATCCAGTCGGCAATGGCTTTGAGAACGGTTTCCATTCAGTCACCGTCCTTAGCTGAAATGGTTGATAAGGGTCTTGAGGAGGTTCAGGAGAAAAATAATGTGGGTCAAAAACTGCATAAAAGAACACTTCCTTTCGTTGATAGGTGGAGATTCGTACCACAATGCGCTCCTTATGATAAAGGGCTGTTATCCACAGCAAAGATGGAGCGATTGCGTATGTACAGGCGGGAAAACCCGCCTGCGGCTCTTAGCCGAACAGACCAGACAGCAGAGGAATGAGGGTGATGCCCACCAGAGCAACACCACCGCCAGCCATGAGCTGCTTCATGCCCTGAGACTTGGAGCCGGGGTTGTCGTTACCGTAACCTTCCAGCAGGTTGATGGCACCCCACACGCCGAGACCGGCACCCAGAGCGACAACCAGAGTCTGAAGAACTTCGATAGCAGAGTTAAAGAATTCCATAGTCGTTTCTCCTTTATAAATGAAAACTTGTAGACCGTCCGTACACACCTGAAGCTACATATTAAAGCCGCAAACTACGGCGAGAGTGAGCTTGCCGGTGTACCTCTCTGGTCTGGATAAAATAAAACCGCCTACCGGGTCAGGCAGACGGGAGCGAATCAGCGTCAATCACAACAAATTCATCATTGGGATTGATTTTTTCTTTTCGGTTCAGATATTTTTCAATATCGAAGGTGTTTTTGGGGTCGTAATCCGAGGTCAGCCTGTAGTTAGGGTGCTGGGTCAGGTCGTACTTGTCAGAAAGAAACGGTCTGACACCACGCAGCTGCAAAATACACTTGCCGCCGTCCAACACCGCCAGCTCGTCCCGGCTCAATAATTCGTGACCAAGTTTTTGGAACGATGTTCCGTAGGATGGCGAATTACCGCGCGTGTCCGAAGTGTTAAAAGAATCAATCGTTTCTTTTCCCAGAATTTCGGACAGGTCTTTCAGTGTACCGGGTTCCGAGCCGCCGAGAAAAATCTGACTGTCCATGTTGCCAATGATGGTATCCGCATTGTCCTTGTAGATAGCCTTTAGCTGGCTTTTCGCCTGCAAAACAAGACAGGCGGAGATCTCACGGCTGCGGATGGTGGCCACCAGCTTTTCCAGATTGGGAATCTGCCCGATGTTGGCACACTCGTCGATCAGGCACCGCACATGGACGGGCAGCTTGCCGCCGTACACATCATCTGCTTTATCGCACAGCAGATTGAAAAGCTGGGTGTAGACCATGCTGATGAGGAAGTTGAAGGTGGAATCCGTGTCCGACATGATGAGGAACAGCGCCGTTTTCTTATCACCCAACGTGTCCAGTTGCAGCTCATCGTACATGGTGAGGTCACGCAATTCTTGGATGTCGAAGGGCGCAAGCCGGGCACCGCAGGAAATCAGGATGGATTTTGCGGTCTTTCCGGCAGCCAGCTTGTAAAGTTTGTACTGCCGACCGGCAAAGCTGTTGGGCTTCTTTTTTGCCAGTTCTTCAAACAGCAGATCCACCGGGTTCTGGTATTCCTCGTCGTCCTCCAACACCTGCATGGTGTTGAGCATTTCCAGCAGAGTAGCGAAGTTTTGCTCCTCCACCGGGGCTTCATAATGCAGATAGGCGATCAGGGCGGTCAGCAAAAGACGTTCACTTTTCTCCCAGAAGGGGTCCCCGCCGGACCCTTCGCCCTTGGTGTTGGTCATCAGGGTCGTAACCAGCTTCAGAATGTCCTTTTCGCTGTGGACATAGGCGAAGGGATTGTAGTGCATCGACTTTTTGAAGTTAATGGTATTCAGGATTTTCAGCTTGTAACCGTTCTTCAACATTGCGTTGCCACATTCAAGAACGATAGTTCCTTTCGGATCGGTGACGACATAGGAGCTGTGGCACTGAAGCAGATTCGGTTTCAGCCAAAACCGCGTCTTACCGCTGCCGGAACCGCCCACTACCAGCACGTTTTTGTTTCGGGCGTTCTTGGGGTCAGGCGGGCGGTTGGACATCATCAACCGTTCTGTTTTAGTCAGGATGATGTTGTCGGAAAACTTAGGAGCCATGAACGGCTCAATGTCCTTGGCATTGCCCCACCGGGCAGAGCCGTACTCCATGCCATGGCGGTACTTTTTGGCGTTTTTTCCACGCAAATAGACGGCAAGGCGCAACCCTGTGCCGCAGCACAAGCCCACCAGCAAATCCAGCGGATGCAGGCTTGGCAGCGGGTTTGCAAATGCCACCGGGATGGTGCCCATCATGGACATGATCTTATCGCCCAGTTCCTTGCCCTCAGCAAGCCGCCACGCTTCACCGAAGTTCGTTGCCACCAGTCCCAGCAAAATATAGGGCAGATACAGCGCCAGCAGCTTTGTCAGCTTTTTCGTGGTCACAGCCCCCGCTCCTGTTCCTTGTGCCGGACTTTGCCGGGGAGTTCTGCCGCTGCCTGCACCAGCTCCTGCAATCGTGCCAGCACCGAGGGTCTTTTGTCCTTGTTCAGCAGGGATGCCGAATATTCCTTGAACGCCGAGTGAAAGGCTTCTGCATCCGGGGCTTTGAAAAAGACCAGATACCGGGGCGGCACCTCGGAGGTGTCCTTGCGGATGGCGTAGTCGATGCCGTACTTTTTGGCGTAGCGTTCCAGACCACGGATGCCCGTTTTGCTGATTTCCACACTGGACACGCCCCGATTCTGCCGCAACAGGGTGCGGACGCTCTGCTTGCCTTGGGATGCCTTGGACTGGTACAGCCGATACGCCGCCTTTACCGCCCGGAGGACCGTCCGGGCAGACAATTTCGTGGTGGAGATCATCAGGTTGAAGGATTTCTGTTCGATTTCTTCCTGCACTGCCATCACCTCCAATGCAGCAGGGTGATTTTAGCGGTCACGCTCTGCCGGGGGCTTGGTGCGGGGCTTTTCTGCCGAAGGTTCATCGGGCACCGGCAGTACCAGCAGACGGTTGCCCAATTTCAGAAAGGCTTCCGGCTGATGGAATAGCTGCTCGTACTTCTGCGCCAGTTCCGGGGTCAGGGATGCAAAATCCTCCTCGCCCAGCCCCACCACCAGAAAGGTTCCGGCAACGGCGTCGTACATCTGCCCGTCCTCGTCCCGCAGGGCACGGTTCAACGGCAGACCCATGAGTTTGCCCTCGTCATTGCAGATGATAGCCACCGGGTCTGCAAAGGGGTAAACAGCATCAATCGAGCCGCCCACTGCCTGCTGCAAGGCTTTCAGGTCGTTATCGATCTCGACCTGCTGCGGACGCTGTCCCGGCGCAATTTTCAGCACCGACAGGGTGTTTTCATTCTGTTCCATTCACACCTCAGTCGATGCAGATGCAGGTCAGCTTCTGCCCATCTGCCATCAGGGTGGTGCTGTGGCTTTCCAGATAGGTCTGAAAGCGGTAAATATCCTCCACCGTCAGGGATACGATGGTGCTGTGCCCATCGGTGCGGTAGAAGATGACCGGACCGGTCAGGTACCGCTTGCCTGCCAGCTTGAGGACCTGCGCCGGATTGTAGCTGATAAACAGCGGCGCGCCCTTCACGGTGATCAGAGCATCGTCCTCGTCAAAACAAGGCAGAACGGAAGGGGCATCCTCCTCCATGATAATGGTCAGCTCCATGTCCGGGCCGATAGCGGCAAGGTACACATCCCTGCCTGCTGCCTCGGTCAAACAGGATGCCGCCTGCTTCAGCATGGTCAGGATGTTCACATCCACCGTGATCTGCGGAGCATGGGGTGCGGAGTGAAAAGGAATCGTATTGTTCATAGGCGTTACCTCCAAGTTTTTGCAAACAAAAAAGACCCCATGGGGTCTTACTTTACGGTCAGCGCTCGTTGCGGCGCTGCTGTTTTTTCTGCCACGCATCCAAAAGCTGGATGATCTTCTCCTCCATTTGCTTTGGGGTGTAGCTGCGGGGGAAATACTTCCGCAGGGTCTCGTTTTTGATGGTCACGGTGTCTTTCTCGCTCTTTTTCTCCTGCCCCATCACATCAAAGGCTTTTTCGTAGCTGAACTCTCCCTGCTGTGCCATTTTTTTCAGTTGCTGCGCTTGGGAAAGGGACGGTGCATTCTGGGTGTCCTCCATGGCTTCTAAAAAATCCCGCTGTTGGCTTTCGTCCAGATAGGACAGCTCCACAGCGGGATTAAAGGAAATTTTCTTTTCGTCTACCATGTCCAGCAGTTCGGGAACAAGGTTTGTCAGGCGGATGAAACGCTGGATTTGATTGCGGCTTTCACCAAGTTCTTCGGCCATGATTTGGTCGGAACGTTTTTGTGTCCCAATTTGGGACACATTTTCTTTTGACGGTCTACCGCTAGTTCTTCGCATGGCATCCAGTTTCATCTTGTACGCCAAGGCCCGTTCACTGGGCAGGATGTGTTCACGCTGAAGGTTGGAATCCACCATCAATATCACAGCAGCATCGTCCGACATCTGCCGCACAATGACCGGCAGGGTATCCAGCCCGGCAAGTTTAGCTGCATACTGACGGCGGTGCCCGGAGATGATCTCGTAGCCGTTACCGTCCGGGCGGGGGCGGGCGATCAGCGGAGCCAGCACCCCGTACTGTGCGATGCTTTCCACCGTCCGGGTCATGGCTTCATCGTCCAGCACCTTGAAGGGGTGGTTGGTGAAGGGGTGCAGCTCGTCGATGGGAATCTGCTGCACCTGCTCCCGTTGTTCCTCCTGTCGGTTTTCCTCGGTGGAAAACAGGTCATCTAGCCCTTTCAGAGCTAAGTTTCCGCTGTCGATCGGCATCTGCCAGCACCTCCTTTGCAAGAGATTGGTAGGCTTCTGCCACCTTGCCTTTGGGGTCATGCTGGAAAATGCTCTTGCCTGCCGCACTGGTTTCTGCTGCACGGACGGAGCGAGGGATGGTCTGTTCAAACACCTTCAGGTGCTTTCCGTATGCCTGCCGGATCAGATTGCTGATCTGCTTTCCATAATTGGTGCGGCTGTCGGTCATGGTCAGCAAGATGCCCTCGATTTTCAGCTTCGGGTTGATTTGCCGCCGGACTTTCTGCACCGTCTGCAAAAGCTGTTCCAGACCTTTAGCCGAAAGATACTGCGCCTGCACCGGAATCAGGGCAGCGTCTGCCGCCGCTAGTGCGTTGATCGTCAGCATCCCCAGCGAGGGCATACAGTCCAGCAGAATAAAATCGTACTCTCGCTTGGCACTGTCCAGCACCTGTTTCAGCATCTTTTCCCGGTTCATGCTGTTCACAAGGGCAACTTCCAGTCCAGCCAGTTCAATGTTTGCCGGAATCAGATCAACGCCCTCTGCATGGTGCAGAACGCCCTCTCCGGGATGGATGGGCTGGTCGTTCATGGCTTTTGCCATCAGGGTGGAAAGAGTGGTGGGCAGTTCGTCCGGCTGTTTCCAGCCCATGCTGATGGTCAAAGACCCCTGTGGGTCAGTGTCCACCAACAGGACTTTTTTGCCCTCCATTGCCAGCCCGACGCCTAAGTTCTCGCAGGTGGTGCTTTTCCCCACACCACCTTTTTGATTGGTGACTGCGATAATCGTAGCTTTCTTTGCGATAACATCACCCCGCTTTCGGTGAACCGCGCGCAAAGTCGTGGTTCGTTTTGTTCTGATAGTAGAGGTTCATGGTGGTGGGCGCATTGTAGAGCATCGCCAGCAGATACTGCTTCATGTTCCGCACCGGGGCGGTGTTTTCTGCCAGAGAATCCAGCACAAAACGGATGTGGTCAGCGTTCAGCTTTTTCAGCCGACTGCGTACCACCTCGGCAGGTTTGTCATCTCCGGCGATCCGCAACATCTTGCGTTTGGTGGAACAGGTATCCACAAGCAGGTCTACGATCTGGTAGATAGTATCCTCATCATCCGGGCAGAGCCGAAGCAGGAGGTCTACCTCCAATGCCTGATAAAAATAATCCTCAAGCTGCTCCCGGATGCCCCCGGAACAGATAGGGTCAGGATCGTTCCACTCTGTTTTATTCTTATCAGTCTTATTTGCTTGCGGTTTTGGCTGTTCCAGAGTTGCGCTTTCGGCAGCGCCTGAATTGCCGTTTGGGCAATTCTGTACTTGCGCTTTTGGCAAGCCGGAGGAAAAGTCCTTGACGTAGATCAGGCTGGGTCTGCCCAGACCACGGCGTTTGCGCTCGATGAGGTCGAAGTCCTCCAGTTCCCGGAACAGCTTGACCGCCTTGTGTTCGGCGCAGCAGAGAGATTCCTGCACTTCCCGGACGGTGTAAATGATATACACTCGCCCCCGCTCGTCCAGCCAGCCGTTCTTGACCGACAGGCTCATGCGGTCCAGCAGGATGCCGTACAGTGTCCGGGCATCGGTGGAGAGTTGTCGGAAGCGGCAGTCATGGAACAGTGCCTTGGGGATGCGGAAATAGGAGAACAATTCGCCCGACTGACCATAGAAGTAGTCTAGCGTCATTTGGTGTGACCTCGGATTTTCAACTGCGAGTGCTTGTTCATGTGGAAAACCTCCTCCCTGATTTCTGCAAAAGAAAAAGCCCACCTTCAATTTTGAAAGTGAGCTATGTAAATCGAAAATGGTAACAGTAAGTGTCGAGTTTCGTACCCAAAAATTCTTGGGTACGGTTCTGGGTACAAAGAGCCGTTTTAGAGACTAAAAGACACCAAAAGTTACGTCAAAGTACACAAAGGCACTTTCATAGAATTATCAGATAGTCACAAGATTTCACAAGAAAAACGGGATTTCAAAATTAGCGACGTTCTCATAACCGCTTGGTCCCGGGTTCAAGTCCTGGCTGGCCCATAACAAAAAAGAGCACCCATCGGGGTGCTCTTTTTTGTTGCCAGTCAGGACTTGAACAAGGCGGCGACGCGAAGCGACGCAAGTAAAGCCCCGGTGGGGCTTTACTTAGCCTGCGGGTCCCAGCGCATAGGAATGTCAAAAGGTGTCGGATGCCGTTCTGAGGGCCGCCAAGACTTGAACCCAAAACTTATAAAGTTCTCATTGCGGAATCCCTGCTCCCATGATATGATTAAACCAGCTTGGAGGAGGATATCATGCAGAATACAAATAACGAACTCGTGTCCGTCATTGTTCCGGTATATAAAGTAGAGCCCTATCTGGACCGGTGTGTCGCCAGCATTCTGGCCCAGACATATCCGAACCTTGAGGTGATCCTGGTCGATGATGGTTCTCCCGATAACTGCCCTGCACTCTGTGATGCATGGGCACAGCGGGACGCACGCATCAGGGTCATCCATAAGAAAAACGGCGGCCAATCCGATGCCCGGAATGCGGGACTGGATGCGGCATCCGGTGCGTACATCTCCTTTGTTGACAGCGATGATTACATTGCAGAAAATTTCATCGAGACCCTTTATGATCTGCTCCATGAGTACCACACCGATATTTCTGCCGTCCATTGGAAACTCGTCTATGCTGACGCGCCGGAGGTCCCTGCTCCGCTTTCTTCCCGAAACGTTACGCTCTTTCAGGGTGCTGATGCCATCCGGGAGCTTTTTACGGAGGATACCTACGCATGTTATGCATGGAATAAATTATGCAAACGGGAACTGTTTGACACCATCCGGTTTCCGGTCGGTCGTGTTATGGAAGATCTTGGCATTGCACACAAGATCCTGTTCGACGCAGGGCAGATCGCGTACTCGGACGAACCCCTGTATTACTATTATCAGCGCGATGGCAGCACTCTCCATACAGACTGTATAAAGTTCTTTCAGGACAGGCTTGCGATGGTCACAGAGCGTTATCTGTTTCTTGAAAAGCTGTACCCCGACATGCTGGAAAACGATGCCTATTTTGTGGATATGGCCCTGAATGATTACCCGATCCTCTATCGTTCTGCCTTAGACCCTGAATCGGATCAGCTCATCCGTCATGCCTACCAAAAGAGCCGTTCTATTTTGTCCTTCTACAATAAAATGCGCTTTGCCTTTTTCAGCCGGAGCAAAGCCCTGTACTACTTTATCGAACGCCGCAACTGCAACCTTGCCCGCTACGATAACTGCTGAATCTCCTGCATTCCATTCCTTTCTGCGTAATTATAATAAAACAAAGAAGGAGCGTTTCCACGCGGGAACGCTCCTTCTTTGTTTACTATCATTTACACCATTTTGCAAACTCTTCGTCGGTGCACTTGACATAGTGGCTGCCGCTCACATGGTGATCGGTGCCCTTGTTGTAATCGATGCCGGAAGTGGCGTAGTCGTAGGTCTCAGCCACGCGGCGTTTTTCCACCACGGGGTTCGGCAGCGGGATGGCCGACAGCAGGCTGCGGGTGTAGGGGTGGATGGGATTCTCGAAGATCTCTTCGGTCGTACCCGTCTCCAGCAGGTGGCCCAGATGCAGCACGCCGATGCGGTCCGAGATGTACTTGACCATGGAAAGGTCATGCGCAATGAACAGGTAGGCCGTGCCGGTCTCCTGCTGGATATCCTTCATCAGGTTGACCACCTGTGCCTGAATGGACACGTCCAGCGCCGAGATACACTCATCTGCGATGATGAGCTTGGGGTTCATGATGAGGGCGCGGGCAATGCCCACGCGCTGGCGCTGGCCGCCAGAGAACTGGTGGGGATAGCGCTCGGCATGTTCGGGCGCAAGGCCCACCTTGGCCAGAATTTTCTCCACCTTTTCGCGGCGCTCTTCGCGGGTCTTGTACATGTGGTGGATGTCCAGACCCTCGCCGATGATATCCTCCACCTTCTTGCGGGGGTTCAGGGACGCCATGGGGTCCTGAAAGATCATCTGCATCTGGGTGCGCAGCGTATCGTTCTGCACGCGGCTCAGCCTGCCGCTGATATCATGCCCATCAAAGGTGATCTTGCCGGCAGTGGGGTCATACAGGCGGATGACGCTGCGGCCGATGGTGGACTTGCCGGAACCGGACTCGCCCACCAGACCATAGGTCTCGCCGGGATAGATCTCAAAGCTGACATTGTCCACAGCCTTGACGGTATAGCTCTTGCTCACGCGGAAATACTGCTTCAGGCCCTCGACCTTCAACAGCGGAGCAGCATTCTGTCCTGCCATTTATTCCGCCTCCTTGATCTTTTCTGCCTCGGCACGCATGCGGGCAATGCGCTGAGCAAGCTCAGGCGGCATGTCCACCTTGGGTGCGCGGGGGTCCAGCAGCCATGTAGCTGCATAGTGGGTGTCGCTGATCTTGAACATGGGCGGGTCCACTTCGTCGTCGATGTTCAGGGCAAAGTGGTTGCGCGGCGCAAAGGCATCGCCCTGCTTCTCATGCAGCAGGTTCGGCGGCGAACCCGGAATGGTGTACAGACGGTCGTCTGCGGTGTCCAGATCGGGCATGGCGGAAAGCAGGCCCCATGTGTAGGGGTGGCGCGGCTCGTAGAAGATCTCATCGATGGTGCCGGTCTCTACGATCTTGCCCGCGTACATCACGTCCACATAATCGGCCACCTTTGCCACAACGCCCAGATCATGGGTGATGTAAATGACCGAGATGCCGCGCTCACGCTGGATGCTGCGGATCAGCTCCAGGATCTTGGCCTGAATGGTCACATCCAGTGCCGTGGTGGGCTCGTCACAGATCAGCAGGTCGGGGTCGCAGGCCAGTGCAATGGCAATGACCACGCGCTGGCGCATACCGCCGGACAGCTGGTGCGGGTAGCTCTTCATGCGCTTTTCGGCATCGGTGATGCCCACCTCTTCCAGCAGCTGCACAGCCTTTTTGTAGGCGGCATCCTTGGGCATCTTGTAGTGCCACAGCATGCCCTCCATGATCTGCTTGCCGATGGGCATGGTGGGGTCAAGGCTGGTCATGGGGTCCTGGAACACCATGGCGATGCGCTTGCCGTTGATGTGGCGGCGGATCCACTTTTTGTCCTTCTGCAGCAGGTCCACCGTCTCGGGGCTGCCGTCGGCGTGATGGTAGCTGAACTGGATGGAGCCGCTGTTCACAATGGCGTTCTGGGCCAGAATGCCCATGGCGGCCTTCATGGTAACGGACTTGCCGGAGCCAGATTCGCCCACCAGCGCCACTGTTTCGCCCTTGTACAGGTCGATGTTCACGCCGCGGATGGCGTGCACCGGGCCTGCGGTGGTCTTAAAGGTGATATCAAGGTCTCGCACCGACAAGACCTGTTCTTTTTTCTTTTCAGGCATGGGGTGTTCCTCCTTACATACTCTTCATCTTGGGGTCCAGAGCCTCACGCAGGCCGTCGGCCACGAGGTTGAAGCTCATCATCAGCAGGCTCATGACCACCATCGGCGGGATGATCTGATAAGGATGGGTGGTGAAGCTGTTGTACAGCTCACTGATCAGCGAACCCAGCGAGCACTGCGGCACCGGGATGCCCAGACCCACAAAGGACAGGAATGCCTCGGTGAAAATTGCGGTGGGGATGCTGAACATGACCTGCGTGATGATGGGTCCGATGATGTTGGGCAGCACTTCCTTGAAGATGATGAAGAAGCTGCCTGCACCCAGCGTGCGGGAGGCCAGCACGAACTCCTGATCCTTCAGCTTGAGCATCTCAGCGCGGGCAATGCGGCTCATGCCCACCCACTCGGTGAGCATCAGAGCAAAGATAATGGTGATCATGCCGGGCTTGAGCACCAGCAGAAGCAGCGTGACGATCACCAGACGGGGGATGCCGTTGGCAACTTCCAGAAAACGCTGCATCATCATATCCACCTTGCCGCCAAAGTAGCCGGAGATCAGGCCGTAGCTCATGCCGATGACCATATCGATGATGGCGGCGGCAACCGCGATGATCAGGGACACGCGGGCACCCTCCCAGGTACGGGTCCAGATATCGCGGCCATAGGTGTCGCTGCCGAACCAGTAGTAGACATCCTCCTTGCCCTTTTCCACATAGGCATTGACCGTCTTGGAACCGGTGGTGGTGCTCATTTTCTCGTCACCGTTGAAGATGCCGAAGTTTTCCAGCACCTGCACGCGGGGCGCAAAGTTTTTCTGGCTCAGCTCCTGACCGGAGTAGGTATACTCGTTCATACCGGGGCCAAATGCCGCCAGCAGCACGATAAAGACAACGAGGATCAGGCCGAGCACCGCGCTCTTTTTGCGGAAGAAGCGCACCCGCACATCCTTCCAGAAGCTCTGTGCGGCAAAGTTCGAGTCCATTGCGATCTCTGCGTCGTTATGCTTGAGCACAAAGTCCTTCTCGTTGAAGGTATGCTCGGAATACATGGTATCCACTGCGCTGACGATGGCATCAGCCGTGGCTTCACCGCCCAGGTGAATCGCTTTTTCTGCCATATCAGTCGTCCCCCTTTGCCAAGCGGATGCGCGGGTCGATGATGCCGTACAGCAGGTCAACGACCAGCATGATGCCAATGTACATGGCACTGTAGATGAAGCTCAGGCTGATGACCACATTGTAGTCGTTGGACTGGATGGCCGTCACCAGCAGGCTGCCCACGCCGGGAATGGCGAAGATCTTCTCCACCACCAGCGAGCCGGTCATCAGGTCCACGATCAGCGGGGCCAGCACGGTGATAATGGGGATCAGCGCGTTGCGCAGCGCGTGGCGGAAGATCAGCGCCGGGCCGGAAATGCCCTTGCTCTCGGCCAGCAGCATATAATCGGAGTCCAGAACTTCGATCATTTCACTGCGGGTAAAGCGGGCAATGGAAGCCATGGTGAACATGGACAGCGAGATGCTGGGCAGCACACTGGAGCCGAACACGTCCTTTGCGGAGAACAGCATGGGGAACCACTTGAGCTTGAAGCCAAAGGTATAGCTCAGGGCCAGTGCGATCACGTAAGACGGCACCGACACGCCGATGACCGAGATGATGGTGGCCAGAGTGTCGAAGATGGTGTCCCGCTTGAGGGCTGCAATGATGCCGAGCACAAGGCCCACGATGGCACCCAGTGTAACAGCCATGCCGCCCACACGGATGGAAATGGGCAGACGGGACTGGATCAGCTGGGAGATGGGCGTGTTCTTGGAGATATTGTAGCTGACGCCGAAGTCACCGCGCAGCATGTTGGTCACATAGCGGAAGAACTGCACATAGATGGGCTGATCCAGACCGTACTTTGCGTACAGGGATGCGCGCATTTCCGGCGTCAGCTTTTCATCGTTGAAGGGCGAACCGGGCATCAGCTGCATGAGGATGAACAACACCAGCAGGATGGCCAGCAGCGTAAACAACGAAGTGATAATACGCTTGAGCGTGTATTTTTTCACGTTGGGTAGACCCCCTTAAAGTTTCTTCTTCTCCCTGCTCAAGACAGGGCGGCTTTTTCTGCCGCGGTCAGCCGTGCGCCGCACGCGGACAGTGCAAAAGCCAAAAAGTCGCACAGCGGCATTTTCGCTGCCACTGTGCGGCATTTCAGTTCTCGATCAGGATCAGACGCTCTTCTTTGCGTCCTTGTAGACGCGGTTCAGAGCAACCGGGTGGAAGTCCACGCCGGTCACGGCAGAAGAGATCATCTCGGCGTTGCACTGACCATACAGCGGGAAGATGGCGGCCTGCTCCAGCACGATGGACTCAGCGTCATACATGGCTTCCCAGCGACCCTCGGGATCGGTGCACAGATCGCCGGTGGTGCACTCTGCGATGACGGCATCGTAGTCAGCATCGCTCCACAGACCGTAGTTGTTGGAGTTGCCGGTGACCCACATGCCCAGATAGGTCATGGGATCGGCGTAGTCGGGGCCCCAGCGGGTCAGGCCGATCTCAAAGTTGCCGTCCTGCATATCCTGCACGCGCTGCTTCTTGGGCTCCACCTTCAGCTCCAGAGTAAAGCCGGGCAGAGTGGTCTGCAGCTGCTCCTGAACGACCTGAGCGACCTTCTGGGGAGCATCGTCGGCATCGACGACCATGGTGAAGGAGAAGGAATCCTTGCCCAGCTCAGCCTTGGCCTGCTCGTAGTACTCTGCAGCCTTGTCGGGATCGTATGCGCAGAACTCTGCAAACTTGGTCTGGTCGGCGCTGAAATCGCTGCCGTCCGGGCCGGTGGCGAACTGTGCGGGCACTGCGGTGTAGGCGGGAGAAGAGCCGTCCTTCAGCACGTCATTGGTGATGGAATCACGATCCAGTGCAAAGGTGATGGCACGGCGCAGGTTCAGGTTTGCCAGCTCCGGCACAGCGTCCATGTTGGGGCTGATGTACCACAGGTAGCCGGCGCCCACGCTGGTGAACTCGGGGTCGTCCTTGACCTGCTCGACCTGCTCACCGTTCAGCAGGGTGATGTCCAGATCGCCGTTCTGATAGCTCATCAGAGCCTGCTGGCTGTCCTTGATGACCTGATAGTTCAGGCCGTCCAGCGCAATGCGGTCAGCATCGTAGTAGTCGGCGTTCTTCACCAGCTCAAAAGCGGTGGCGGCCGGCTCATAGCTGGTCAGCACGAATGCACCGTTGGACAGCACGGTGTCTGCGCTGGTGCCGTAGGTATCGCCGCAGCTCTCAAAGAACTTCTGGTTCATGGGGTAGAAGGTGGGGAAGTACATCAGGCTCAGGAAGTAGCTGACCGGAACGTTCAGCTCCACCTTCAGGGTCTTGTCGTCCACTGCGGTGATGCCCAGATCGGTGACGGGCTTGTTGCCTGCAATGATCTCGGCGGCGTTGACCACCTGACCGATATCGCTCAGCATGTAGGCATACTCGGATGCGTTTGCGGGGTCAACAGCACGCTGCCAGCCAAACACGAAGTCGGCTGCGGTAACGGCATCGCCATTGGACCACTTTGCACCCTTCAGGTGGAAGGTGTAGGTCTTGCCGTCCTCGCTCAGCTCATAGCTCTCTGCCAGAGCCTCCACGGCTGCACCGTTCGCATCCATCTGCATCAGGCCGTCGGTGTAGTTGGCGATAACCTCAAAGGAGGTGCCGTCGGTAGCCAGCTGGGGGTCCAGAGACTGGACTTCGGTCTCCAGCATGACGTTCAGCACACCGCCCTCAGCAGAGGCGGCTGCACCAGAAGCAGCGGTGGAGCCGGAAGCAGCGGTGCTGGAAGAGCCGCCGCAGGCAGTCAGAGCCAGTGCAGCAGCCGATACGCCTGCAGCAGCCAGGAAGCTGCGGCGAGAAATACGACGATCGAATTTCATATTTTTTCCCTCTCTCTTACCTCAATGCTTTATTAAGGTAAAGCATTGAATGGTGAAAAATGCACAAAGGCTTTTTGCTCCTCCTCCGGAGCGCTGCACACCTTTGTGCGATATCCGCATTATACGCTGTTCCGCCTGAAAAAGAAAGGCTTCCGGCTGTTTTTCTGTGCTTTGACCAATGGTCAGCAAAAATTTTGTTTTTGTTTTTGTGCAGTTTTGAAGATATACTGTAGTTGCTCGAAATACAGTTTCATAAAAACATGAGTTTTTTGTGTTTTTCGGGGGTACAGATGAAGAGATTTCACCTGCGTATTTTCATTTTTTGTGCATAAGTCGTACTTTCAGCCTGTTTTTTGTGCACATACCAGACACAAAAAATCCCTGCTGAAAACGCACCGTTCTCAGCAGGGAAACACCGTTTTTTCGGTTTTTAGGCAAACATAGCCACTACGTAAGTCTCGCCGCCGTATTCAATGAACACCGCGCCCATCTGTGTGCGGCCTGCCGCATAGCTGCGCAGTGCACTGCCCGCCTCGCTCAGCGGCGGAGCATATAAGTAGCCGGTAAAGCCCCATTCGTTGTTCATTGCAAGGCCGATCACCACGCCTCTGGGCAGGAACAGAAAGCTGGTGGAATGATCGATAAAATCGTACACATTCGTATCCAGCATGGCACCGGAGCCGGTGGTCATGGGCACCTTGCGTATCAGCAGGCCGGACTGGGTGGTCAGCTGGGTGGAGTCCTCCACCAGCCAGTCTGCCAAACGGCTGGCTGCATCTTCCAGATCGGTATTATAAGTCAGGCTGGGGTCTACCTCTTTCATCAGGGCCTTGGCCTGTTCTGTATCCTTCTGCACCGTGCCGCCCATCAGTGCACTGCATCCGGCCAGCACCGCCAGTGCCAGTGCACCCGCCAGCAGGCAAGCCAGCCATTTTCTTGCATGTTTCATATAGTGGTTCTCCCCTTTCGGTCTGTTTTTCTCCATGATACCTTTTTTGCCGCCGGATTACAAGCAGAAAAAAGCTGCTGTGCATCTGCACGGCAGCTTTTTGGGCAAAACTTTATTTTGCGTACTCCACAGCGCGGCTCTCGCGGATCACATTGACCTTGATCTGGCCGGGGTAATCCAGCGTGTCCTCGATCTTCTTGGCAATGGAGCGTGCCAGCAGGATCACCTGATCGTCGCTGATGACATCGGGCTTGACCATGATGCGCACTTCGCGGCCTGCCTGCACGGCAAAGGCCTGCTCCACACCCTCGAAGCTGGAAGAGATCTCCTCCAGATTTTCCAGACGCTTGACGTAGCTTTCCACGTTCTCGCGGCGGGCACCCGGGCGTGCAGCGCTGATGGCATCGGCAGCCTGAATGATGAAGGCCAGCGGGGTCTTGGGTTCCACATCGCCGTGGTGAGCCTCAATGGCATGGATGATCTGGGTGTTTTCCTTATACTTGCGGCAGATATCCACACCGATCTGCACATGGCTGCCCTCGATCTCATGATCCAGTGCCTTGCCGATATCATGCAGCAGACCGGCACGGCGTGCCATGGTCACGTTCACACCCATTTCGCCTGCCAGCAGACCGGCCACCCATGCCACCTCCATGCTGTGGGTCAGGGCGTTCTGGCCAAAGCTGGTGCGGTACTTCAACCGGCCGATCAGCTTGATCAGGTCGGGGTGCAGACCATGGATGCCCAGCTCCATCACGGCACGCTCGCCCTCGCGCTTCATCTGCAGCTCCAGCTCGTGGCGGCACTTTTCCACCGTCTCCTCGATGCGGGCGGGGTGGATGCGGCCATCGCCGATCAGGCGTTCCAGCGTCATGCGGGCCACCTCGCGGCGGGTCTGGTCGAAGGAGGACAGGGTGATGGCCTCCGGGGTATCGTCGATGATCAGGTCCACGCCGGTCGCGGTCTCCAGAGCGCGGATGTTGCGGCCCTCGCGGCCGATGATGCGGCCCTTCATTTCATCACTGGGCAGCGGCACCACGCTGACGGTGGTCTCGCTGCAGTGGTCGGCAGCGCAACGGCTGACGGCCTGACCGATCAGGTTGCGTGCGATGTTGTCGCAGTTCTCCTTCAGGTCGGTCTCGTAGGCGGCAACGCGCACGGCCTTTTCGTGGGTCAGCTCCTCGTCCACCTTGTGCAGCAGCACCTCGCGGGCGTCCTCCTGACTCAGACCGGCCAGCGTTTCCAGACGCTCCATCTCCTTGGCGCGCAGGGCGTCGATCTCTGCCAGACGCTCCTCGGCCTCAGCAGCGCGCTTTTTCAGCTCCTCTTCCTTCTTTTCCAGTACCTCGGTCTTGCGGTCGAGGGCGGTTTCCTTCTGGTCGATGCGGTTCTCCTGACGGCTGATCTCCGCACGGCGCTGCTTGATCTCCTTATCGGCTTCTGCCTTCTGGGCATCCACCTCGGCCTTCAGCTTGAAGGCCTCGTCCTTTGCTTCCAGAACCGCTTCCTTGCGTTTCTGTTCTGCGGTCTTGATCGCTTCGTTCACCAGACGGGTGGCCTCGGCTTCCGCGCTGCCGATCTGGGCTTCGGCGGTCTTTTTACGGTTGTTGTAACCAATAAAATAGCCTGCACCGATGCCCGCAGCAAGCGCGACGATCAAGATCACGATCCAGATGATCGTGGACATCGCATTTCACTCTCCTTTGTTAAAATTCAAAATTCTGAATCATAAGCAGGAGACGCTGTAGGGCAGGTGTAGGCTGCAAACATTTTTTATAAGTGAGCTTTCAATGCAAAAAGTGGCAACAAGACCACACGCACGGCAAATACCGCACGGACAGGCTGCAAGCTTTTCTATCTACAGTTCTATCTTATATAAAAACAGGCAGGCTCTGCCTGTAAGGGACACGGGTCACGGGAACGACCTGCACACAGCGTCTTTTATTCCATACTACTAATTATAGTACGAAACAATTGCCCGCTTGTCAAGAGGAAAACCCTGCCCCGCAGAACATTTTGTGCAGAAAACAGGGACAGTATCCGCACCGGATGCCGTCCCCGTTCCCGTTTATTCCAGATACATCCTGCGCAGCCGCATCAGGCGCGCAGGGGTCAGGCCGTATTCGGCTTCCAGATAGTTCTCGGCGCTGCCGTATTTTGCGCGGATGGTGCGCAGCACAAAGGGTGCGGTTGCCGGGTCCACGCCCGCCTTGCGGTAATAGCGCATCCGGCAGGCCGGGTTTGCCGCGATCTCTTCGGCGTGCTCCGCCAGCACTGCGTCGATCTCAGCCTTGCGGCAGAGATTCGTGCGCTCATAGTCCGCACAGATCGTCTCATCCGAAGCGCCCAGTGCCAGCAGAATGAGCATGGCCGCCACGCCGGTGCGGTCCTTGCCGGCCGAGCAGTGGAACAGGATGGGGGTCTCGCCTGCTTCCAGCGCACGGAACAGCTCCTTGAACGCCTTGTTGCCAAACAGCATCCGCTCGTACATAGCCTGCACGAAGGTGCTTCCGTCGGCGCTTTCTTCATAGCCCTTCATCAGGGCGGCGATATCATCCGGCGCAAAGGAGATCTCGTGGCCGTCCTCGGCGCACAGGCCGCAGATCTGCACCAGACGTGCACCGTCCGGTACGTAGTCCGGTTCTTTCTGCACTTCCCCGCTGCTGCGCAGATCAAGGATCAGGCGCAGGCCCAGCGCGTCCAGCTTCGCGCGGTCGGCCTCACCGGTGAGCTTGCAGGTAGGGATGCCGCGCCAGATCTGGCCCCACTTGATATGCTTGCCCTCGTCGGCTTCGTAACCGCCCAGCTCCCGGAAGTTGGTGCCGCCGGCAAAATCCAGCTGGGTGCCGGGCACCGGGTGGGCCGGTGCAGCCTTTGCCGCAGCGCTGGACAGCACCGGGAAATTGTAGAACGGCTTTGCGGGCCGTCCGCGGCGAGGCGGCAGGCTGGCCGAACCGCCCAGCACCTCCATCAGGTAGCTGCGCAGCAGGTCGATGTAGGCAGAGGAATGATCCCGCCGCTGCACCAGTGAGACGCACAGCGGAGGCAGATCTTCCAGCAGCACATCCCGCACACGGTCCAGTTCCCGTCTGGCTCCCGGTTCATAGCGGGTCAGACAGGTGCAAAGCTGCTCCTGCACAAGATAATAGGCCTGATAAAAGCTGGGGCCGATCTCCGCATTCGGCGCAAAGCCCAACCGGGCGCAGGCCGACCACAGCGGGCTGAACAGATCCTGCCGCAAGCTGGGCAGCAGCACCCGCTGACCGCGCAGCTCTGCCAGCGGGATGCTCTCCTTATCCCAGAACGCGTGCCCCCGGGGCACCAGCAGGCAGGCAGGGTCTGCCCGCAGGGTGGTGCGGGCCAGTACCGGTGCAGCACAGCCCAGATCGATGACCAGACCCGCGTCCAGCTCCCCCTGCTCCACATCGTCCGCCACCGCATCGTTGTCCATCATGCGGAAGCGCATCTCCACATGGGGATACTGCTGGCGGAACTTGTCCAGCTGGGTCTCCAATCCGGGCAGGTAGTCCGGCACCAGCGACACGCTGATGCCGATGCGCACCGGCTGCGCCGACTGGATCTCGGCCCGCAGGGATGCCTGCATCTGCTGGAACTGCTCCACTACCGGCGCGGCATGGCGCTGCAGGCTCATGCCGCGGTCAGTAAGGGTGAGCTTGTGGTGGGCGCTGAGGAACAGCGGCCCGCACAGCTCGGCTTCCAGTGCAGAGATGCTCTGCCGCAGTGCCTGCCGTGACAAAAACAGCCGCTGTGCCGCGCGGCTGTAATTCATTTCATCGCACAATACCAGAAAGTAGTGCAGCTGGCGGATATCCATGGTTTCCTCCCTGAGAAAAGTATCGTATAAAGAATACCGCCTTTTTACGCGATTGTAAAGCCGTTGGCAGCAAAAAACTGCCGCACGGCATTGCACCGTGCGGCAGTCAGAGCGTGGAACGATCAGATCAGGCTCAGAGCTTCCTCGTCGCCCACCAGCGTGAAGTCCGGATGCATCTGCAGGATGCTTGCGGGCACCTCCGGAGTGACGGGACCGAAGAATGCCTTCTTGACGATCTCGGCCTTGCCTGCGCCGTTTGCCACCATGAGCACCTTGCGTGCCTGCATGATAGTCTTGATGCCCATGGTATAAGCCTGCTTGGGCACCAGATCCACATTGCCGTCAAAGAAGCGCTTGTTTGCCTCAATGGTCTCGGCGGTCAGGTTCACACAGTGGGTCTCCAGCTCAAAGGCTTCGCCCGGCTCATTGAAGCCGATGTGGCCGTCGTGGCCGATGCCCAGCAGCTGCAGGTCGATGCCGCCCACAGCGTGGATGATCTGGTTGTACTTTGCGCAGGCATCCTCTGCATCGGGGTTGGTGCCGTCCGGCAGGTTGATCTTTGCAGGGTCGATGTTCACCTTGTCGAACAGGTTGCGGTGCATGAAGCTCCAGTAGCTTTCCGGGTGCTCCTTGGGCAGGCCGCGGTACTCGTCCAGATTGACGGTGGTCACCTCAGAAAAATCGATGTCGCCCTTGTTGTACCAGTCCACCAGCTGTGCATACGCGCCCACGGGGGTGCCGCCGGTCGCCAGACCCAGCACGCAGTTGGGCTTCATAATGACCTGTGCCGAAATGATATTGGCTGCCTTGCGGGACATATCCGCATAATCTTTTGCACGAATGATCTTCATTACAAACGACCTCACTTATCATCTTTTTTGCCGCTCTGCACGGGCTGCGCAGAGCACTTCTGCGTTTAGTTTATCACATTTCGCAGACAAGCGCCAGTCATCCCGGCCATCTTTTCGGTGTGTTTGCACAAAAAGATGCAAAGCCCCGCCGTTTGGGCCGGCATTTCCGGTCACGAACGCGCAAAAACGCCGCCGGGCGTTTCCACACCGGCGGCGCTGCGTGTTGAAAGATCAGTTCCCGCTGCACAGGCCGCAGGCGGCACAGGCGGCGGGGGTGGCGGCACAGCCGCCAAGGGCGGTCTCGCGCAGCTCGGCGGGCAGGCGCTTGCCCACGGCGTACATGGCCTCCAGCATCTGGTCGAAGGGGATCAGCTGGCGGATGCCGCTCAGGGACAGTTCTGCTGCAATGAGGGCGTTGGCCACACCGGCAGCGTTGCGGTTCTGGCAGGGGTACTCCACCAGCCCGCCTACGGGGTCGCACACAAGGCCCAGCATGTTCATCAGCACGGTGGAAGCTGCATCCAGACACTGCTGCGGGTTGCCGCCCATCAGCTCCACGGCGGCAGAAGCAGCCATGGCAGACGCAATGCCCACCTCGGCCTGACAGCCGCCCACGGCACCGGCCACGGTGGCGTTGCGCATGGCAAGATAGCCCACGGCACCGGCGTTGAACAGGGCATCCACGATGCGCTGGTCGGAGATGCGGTAGCACTCCTGCAGGGCCAGCATCATGCCCGGCACCACGCCTGCAGAGCCTGCGGTGGGTGCAGCCACGATCAGGCCCATGGAAGCGTTCACTTCCAGCACGGCCATGGCGTAGGTCATGGCCTTCTGCAGCACGTCGCCGCAGATGTTTTTCTTCTTATTATAATGTGTCTCCAGCTTTTTGGCCTCGCCGCCAATGAGCCCGCCCATGGATTTGATGGGCTTTTTCAGCGGCTGGGTGGCAGAAGCGCGCATGATCTCCCATGCCTTTGCCATGCGGTGATCCACAGCATCCCGGGGCGTTTCGCCCAGCAGGCATTCCCGCTGGCGCATCACTTCCGAAATGGGCAGTTGGTTTTCCTCGCACAGGTCCAGCAGCTCCTTGGCGGACTTGAAATCCATGTTCATCGCTCGTCCCTCCTTACGGCTGCACGACCATTACATCGTTGATGTTCGGGTTTGCCAGCAGCAGCTGATCCACACCCTCGGGCAGGCGCTCATCCGACTCCACGATGGTGTAAGCCGTGTGTCCCTTTTCCTCGCGGAACAGACGCATGAACGCGATGTTCACGCTGCGGTCGCTGAGGATCTTGGTGATGTGGGCCACCACGCCGGGCTTGTCCTTCTGCACCACGATGAGGGCATTGTACTCGCCGGTAAAGTCCACCTCCACGCCGTTGATCCGCACGATGCGCACCTTGCCGCCGCCCAGCGATTCACCGCGCACGGTCATCACCTGACCGGCCGCATTCTCCATGCGGATATCCACCGTGTTGGGGTGGATGTCGGTCTCCACCTCATTGGGGGTGAAGCTGTAGCCAAGGCCGCGGTCGGTGGCAATGGCAAAGGAATCCCGGATGCGGGTATCATCGGCCGAAAAGCCCATGATGCCGCCCAGCAGGGCGCGGTCGGTACCGTGGCCGTGGTAGGTCTTGGCAAAGGAGCCGTAGAGGGTAAAGTCCGCCCGCTTCAGCGGCGGGGCGATCATCTTCTGTGCCAGAAAGGCGATGATCTCCGCGCCTGCGGTGTGGGAGCTGGAAGGGCCGATCATGTTCGGGCCCAGAACATCAAAAACACTGATAAATGCCATGGGGTGTCACTCCTGTCAGGTCAAGAACCGCGCCGCGCATCAGACGCTTGCGCTGCTCTTGTTGATGAACTTCTGGTAGATGGTCTCCACGATCACGCCGATGGCGTTGTCGCCGGAGACGTTGCAGGCAGTGCCGAAGGAATCCTGAGTGATGTACAGAGCCACCATGATGGCGCAGATGGGGCCATTGGGGTCACCGGCCTCAGCGCCAAAGATCATGTACAGGAAGGGCAGAGCGGTCATGATGGAGCCGCCGGGAGCACCGGGAGAAGCCACCATGGCAACGCCCAGCGTCATGATGAAGGGCACCACGGTAGCAAGGCTGATGGGCAGCTGGTTCATCAGGCAGACGGCAGTTGCGCAGGCGGTAATGGTGATCATGGAGCCTGCCATGTGGATGTTGGCGCACAGAGGCACCACGAAGTTGCGGATCTGCTCGCTCACGCCGTCAGCCGCAGCGCACTGCAGGTTGACCGGGATGGTGGCTGCAGAGGACTGCGTGCCCAGAGCGGTGGTGTAGCCGGGGATCTGGTTGCGGATCATCTTGAAGGGGCTCTTGTGGCTCACAGCGCCTGCAACGCAGAACTGCAGGAAGATGCAGACCAGATGCATGATGATGACCACCAGGAACACCTTCCACAGGATGCCCAGAATGGCGTAGGTCTTGCCGGACTTGGTCATGTCGATGAAGGTACCGCAGACGTACAGGGGCAGCAGCGGGATGATGACGCTGTGCAGCACCTGATCGATGATGCCGGAGAAGTCCTTCATGCCATTATAAAGTGTATCACCGATGGTCTTGCCGCGCAAGGTGGACAGGCACAGGCCCAGCACGAAGGCCAGCACCACGGCAGACAGGGTGTCCAGCAGCGGAGGGATGGAGATGGAGATGTAGCTGACCAGAGAGTTGTCAGCCGTGGCGGCGATCTGTTCCAGAGCGCCTTCGCTCATGAAGCTGGGGAACAGGCTTGCGGACACCAGATAGGATGCCGAGCCTGCGATCAGGGTGGAGCCGTAGGCCAGAGCCACCGTGATGAGCAGCAGCTTGCCTGCGCCGCTCTTCAGGTCGGCAATGCCCATGGTGACGTAGGCCACGATCATCAGCGGGATGATGAACTTCAGGAACGAGCTGAAGATGCTGGATGCCGTGACGACGACCCGGCAGAACCACACCGGGAAGAACTGGCCGATGATGATGCCCAGCACAATGGCGATGAGCAGCTTCGGCAGCAGTCCGAGCTTGAATTTTTTCTTTTCCATAAGAATAAAATCCTCCTTTTCCTATCCTGACCTTTGTGCGGCACCTGACAGCGCTCTCTCCGCCGCAGCCCGCACGGCCAGCCTTTCACGAAACGTCAAATTTTCACTTGACGTGTTGACACATTTAGTTTAACATAGACATATGCATGATTCAAATTCATAAAACTAAAGTTATGGTTTAAAAATCTTAATAGCAGAGGAGTTTTGCCATGGAAGTGCGCCAGCTGAACACTCTGATCCGTGCCGCCCAGTTCCAGAGCTTTTCCAAGGCAGCGGAAAGTCTGGGCTATTCCCAGTCTGCCGTTACCGTGCAGATCAAAGCGCTGGAAGAAGAGCTGGGTGTGCGCCTGTTCGACCGCATGGGCAAGCGGGTGATCCTGACCGCACAGGGTCAGTGCTTTCTGGAATACGCCAACAGCATTCTGGATACCATCCACAACGCCCGCCGCGCCCTGAGCGAGGATGCCGAGCTGGAGGGCTGCCTGCACATCGGCACGCTGGAATCTCTCTGCTTTTTCCGTCTGCCCGGCCTGATGCATCAGTTCCGGGTGGAACACCCCAAAGTCAGCCTTCGGGTCACTACCGGCTCCCCGGAAGAGCTGATCGAAAAGATGGAGCGCGGCGAGGTGGACCTCATCTGCATTCTGGACGAGCCGCGCTACTCCAACAGCTGGCACAAGTGCAATGAGGTGCCGGAGGAGGTGGTGTTCGTGGCTTCCCCGGACATCGACCTCGGCCACCCCGGCCCGTACCGGGTGGCAGAGCTTCTGGACAAGCCCTTCTTCCTCACCGAACGCAACGCCAACTACCGCCGCACCTTTGACCGGTTTCTGGCTTCCCGCCAGATCGAGCTGACCCCCAGCCTAGAGATCAGCGATACCTCCTTTATCATCAAGATGCTGGAGCGTTCCTCCGGCATTTCCCTGCTGCCGCGCTTCGCTGTGGCCGAGCCTGCGTCCAGAGGAGATCTGCGCATTCTGGAGGTGTCAGACTTCCGGCTGACCATGTACCGCCAGATGTTCTACCACAAGGATAAATGCTGCACCCGGGAAATGGACGCCTTTATCCAGTTGGCCTCCGGGCCGGACCTTCCGCTTTTATAATACAGATAATACAGAAAGCAGCAGACCCCCGGGCGGTAAACCGCCCGGGGGTCTGCTGTGCTGAGGAGTTTTCAGGAATTTGCAAAGCATTGCGCAGACTGTGTGCAGGCACAGCCCCGCAGATGAGGATGATCAGGCAAAGAAGGAGATGATGAGTGCTACCAGGAAGCCCACACCGCCAACCAGAGTTTCCATGATGGTCCAGGTCTTGAGGGTGGTCTTTTCGTCCATGCCCACAAGGCTCTTCACCAGCCAGAAGCCGGAGTCGTTGAAGTGGGAGCACACGGTGGAGCCGCCGGCGATGGCAGCGGTGACGCAGGCCAGATACAGCGGGCTGAGTTCGCTGATGCCGGGCATGGCGGAGATGATGCCTGCTGCCATGGTCATAGCCACGGTAGAGGAACCAACGGAGATGCGCACCAGAGCAGCCACGATGAAGGCCACCAGAACCAGCGGCAGGCTGGCGTTTGCCACGGCGTTGCCGATGACGTCGCCCAGACCGGAGTTCTGCAGCATGTAGCGCAGCACGCCGCCGCAGGCAGTGACCAGCAGGATCATGCCGGTGGGCTCAAGGGACTTGGTCATGATCTTTTCCAGCTGGGCATTGTTATAGCCGTGACGGGTGCCCAGCAGATACATAGCAGCGATGGTAGCCAGCAGCAGAGCCATGAAGGGCTCACCGAGGAAGGCCAGAACGGGCTGGATGCCAGCCAGAGCGGGCACCACTTTTGCCACAGAGTTTGCAATAATGAGGACCAGCGGGATCAGGATGATGCCCACAATGGTGCCGAACTTGGGCAGCTTGCTCTCGTCGATGTCTGCCTGCTGTGCAACGTGCTCGGGCACCTCGATCATATACTTCTTGCCGCAGATGGAGCCCCAGATGGGACCGGCAGCGATCATGGCGAAGATGCCGCAGAAGATGCCGATGAGGATGACCCAGCCCAGATCAACGCCCAGCATGCTGGCCACCAGAACGGGGCCCGGCGTGGGAGGGATGAAGGCGTGGCCGACAGCCAGACCGGCCAGCAGAGGGATGACATAGTACAGGACCGAGCGCTTGGTGCGCTTTGCCAGAGAGAAGGCCAGCGGGATCAGGATGATCAGACCGGCATCAAAGAACACCGGCATGGCCACCACCAGACCTGTGATACCCAGCGCCCATGCGGCTTTTTCGTCGCCGAACCTGCGCACCATGGTCACGGCCAGCGTCTGTGCGCCGCCGGATTCTTCCAGAATGGCACCGAACATGGAGCCAAGGCCCACCAGAAGAGCGATGCCCTTTAAGGTGTTGCCGATACCTTCGTTGACCGAGCCGATGATGTCAGACAGGGGCATACCGGCCATCAGGCCGATGCCCACCGCACCGATCAGGATGGAGATCATGGCGTGGACTTTGAACTTGATGATAAGGATGAGCAAAAGGATCAGGCCCGCCACCGCGGCGAACACGAGCCGTGCGGCGTCCGGGGTTGCAACAGCTGTCATAAACGTTTCCTCCATTTTTTGATGTTTTGTGTGCTTTGGGTCTTATTTCAGCGCCGTCCCCGCAGACGGACACCGGATTTCGATGGTTTTTATAGACGAAGCAATATCCGCTTTTTTGTTTTTGGCGTAACTTTATCCAGACCGTTCAGCAAAACAACGCTGAACAGTTGATTTTTGTTTTTGGTTTTTATCGTAAACGAAGCGTTTTTACTCCATATATGCACCCTTCATGGGGCTGACGGCGTGCTGAGAGTAGAGCTTCAGCAGGCCCTTGGTGTACTTGGGAGCCTTGGGCTTCCAGTTGGCACGGCGCTGGGCAAGGATGGCCTCCATCTCTTCGGGGGTCTTTTCCTCACCGTTCACGCCCACGATGGCAAGCTGGCGGTTCGGCACATCGATGCGGATGAGATCGCCCTCTTCCACCAGAGCGATGGGGCCGCCCACAGCGGCCTCCGGGCTGACATGGCCGATGACCGGGCCGCGGCTTGCGCCGGAGAAGCGGCCGTCGGTGATGAGCGCCACGCTGGAAGCCAGCTTCGGGTCGGCGCAGATGGCCTCGCCGGTGTAGAACATCTCGGGCATGCCGCTGCCGCGGGGGCCTTCGTAACGGATGAAGATGGCATCTCCGGGCTGGACCTGCTTGTTCAGAACGGCGCTGATGCACTCTTCCTCGCTGTCAAAGGGCTTTGCGCGCAGGGTGGCGTGGAACATGTTCTTGGGGCAGGCGGTGTGCTTGATGACACTGCCCTCCGGGGCCAGATTGCCCTTCAGGATAGCGATGCTGCCGTCGGTGCCCTTGGCGTTGTCAAAGCTGTGGATGATGTCCTCGCGGGTGACTTTGATGCCCAGACCCTTGGTCTTTTCCTGCAGGATCTCGTCGCAGTGCTCGTAGAAGCCGTTCTTCTTCAGGTCTTCCAGGTTTTCGCCCAGCGTCTTGCCGGTGACAGTCATCACGTCCAGATGCAGCATGGACTTGATCTCTTCCATCACGCGGGGCACGCCGCCTGCATAGTAGAAGTACTGTGCGGGCCAGTCGCCGGAGGGACGGATGTTCAGCAGATAGTGTGCGCCGCGGTGCATCCGGTCAAAGGTGTCGGCATCGATCTCAAAGCCGAACTCGTGTGCAATGGCGGGCAGATGCATGGTGGCATTGGTGGAGCCGGAGATGGCGGCGTGCACCATGATGGCGTTTTCAAAGCTCTTCATGGTAACGATGTCCTTGGCCTTGATGCCCTCGGCCACCAGCTTCATCACCTGAACGCCGGCATCATAGGCAGCCTGCTTCAGCTCCGGGGCGGTGGCCGGCATCAGGGCGGTGCCGGGCAGCATCAGGCCCAGAGCCTCGGCCATGATCTGCATGGTAGAAGCGGTGCCCATAAAGGAGCAGGCACCGCAGCTGGGGCAGGCATTGTGCTTGTAGTAGTCCAGCTGCTCGTTGGGGATCACGCCGGTCTTTTCCCATGCGTCGAACTTGCCGATCTGTTCCAGCGTCAGCAGGTCGTTGATGGCGCAGGCGGGGTCATTGACCACGTACTTCTTGGGCAGGGTGTGGGCTTCCATCACGCCGCCGGTGACTACGATGGCGCTCATATCCTTCAGGCGGCCAATGCTCATCAGCATGGCCGGCATGGACTTGTCGCAGCTGGCGATGAACACGCCGCCGTCGTACACGGTGGCGTTGGCCTGAGCTTCCACCAGATTCACGATGGCGTCACGGTGGGGCAGCGAGTAGTTGATGCCGTCGTGGCCCTGTGCGATGCCGTCGCACATATCGGTTGCAAAATAGCGTGCAGCCTTGCCGCCGTGGGTGTTGACTGCCTGTACAGCCTCCTTCACGAACTGATCCAGATGGGCGCTGCCGGGGTGGCTGTCGCCAAAGGTGCTCTCCACCATGATCTGGGGCTTTGCAAGGTCATCCACCTTCCAGCCCATGCCGATCTTCAGCGGATCGTTTTCCGGTGCCAGTTTACGCACTGCCTGAGAACGCAGTTCCATGATCATACCTCCAAAATGCTCTTTTTCTGCTTTGCAAATCATCCTTTTGACTGTCGGACATCTTACATGTTCATTTTAATCGAATCCCGCCTCGTTTGCAAGTTGTCGCAGTCAGAACCCACTTTATAACAATAACCAGCCCATTTTTTCGTGCATATTGCTCTGAAATCTTGGATACATCATATAATCTAACCAGTTTTCCGACTTTTCTGTGTCATTCGTCTTAAAAAGTCATCAGACAACTTCAGGCATAAAAAGTCCCCGCACAGACCTTGCACTGTGCGGGGACGTAAAATACAGCGGCGTCAGGTTTCCCATTCGCCGTCGTAAAGCTTTCGGATGCAGTTGCGGTTGAAGTTCAGGTGCATCACCATGGCAGACCGGGCGCCAATGGGGTCATGCCGGGCAATGGCTTCAGTGATCATGCGGTGGGTCAGGATGGTCTCCTCCGTCAGCTTTTTGTGGGTAACATTCACGAACATCATGACCGCCGTATCGATAATGGGGATCAGCTGCTCCACCACCATGTTCTTGCTGCTCTCTGCGATGCAGGTGTGGAACGCGATGTCGTCCTCGATGTACAGATCACCGCTGTGGATCTTGCTCTCCACCCGGTCGCACAGGCGCTGGATGCGCTCAATGTCCTCGTCGGAAGCGTTTAAAGCGGCCATCTCGGCCATGCCCGGTTCCAGCAGCAGGCGCACATTGACAAGATCCAGTGCCAGCGCGTTCTTGTCCTGCACGCTGCGCAGGTTCAGTGGGTCCGAAAGGCCCTTGGCAGTCGTGACCACATAGGTGCCGGAGCCCCGCCGCACTTCCACGATGCCCTTGCTGGAAAGCAGCTTCACCGCTTCGCGCACCGTGCTGCGGCCCACACCGAATTTTTCGCCCAGCTCAAATTCATTGGGCAGCTTGGTGCCCGGTTCCAGCGGCGTGTCCAGAATATAATGGTAGATTTCATCCTCCACCTGCTCGGCCAGAAGTTTGTTTTTCAGATGGGAAAATTCGCTCATGGTTGTTCCCTCCCCTGTTTTTTAATTTATTATAAGGCAGGGCAGCAGACAAAAGCAAGGGCTGTCCTCATTCACAGACAGCCCTTGCTTTTGGGTATTTTATTCGTTTGCGGCCTTTTCCAGCTCCGCTTCCTCTGCGGCGGCTTCGGCCTCCTCCTGCTTCTGGTACTCCAGGAAAGCCGACCACATGGGTTCGATGTCCTTGCCCTTCACCCGGCGGTCGAAGTAGTTGCGGGTGATGTCCACCACAGTGCCGGACAGCACCAGCACGCCGATCAGGTTCGGGATCATCATCAGACCGTTGAAAGTGTCGGAAAGATCCCACGCAAGGCCCAGCTTCATGGTGGCACCCACCACGGTCATGCACACAAAGACCACCTTGTAGATGCGGCTGCCGGTGGTGCCGAAGAGATACTCCACGGCCTTGGTGCCGTAGTGGCTCCAGCCCAGCGTAGTGGAGTAGGCAAACAACAGAATGGAAACAGCAATGAACTTGGGGCCAAAGCTGCCAAATGCGGCGGTGAAGGCCTGACCCACCAATGCGTTGTCCTGCACACCGGCCAGTACAGCGCCGCTCTGCAGGTCCACCACGCCGGTGGTCAGGATGACCAGAGCAGTGAGCGTGCAGACCACGATGGTATCGGCAAACACCTCAAACACGCCCCACATACCCTGATGCACCGGCTCCTTGACGTTGGAAGCGGAGTTGACCATGACGGCAGAGCCGAGACCGGCTTCGTTGGAGAAGGCACCGCGCTTGAAGCCCCAGGTGATGGTCTGGCTGATGCCGTAGCCCAGCGCACCGCCGCCTGCCGCGTTCAGGTTGAACGCACCCTTGAAAATAGCCGCAAATGCCGCTGGGATGTTGCCAGCGTGCAGCACTACGATGATGAGCGCGCCTGCAATGTAGAACAGGGCCATGAGCGGCACCAGCTTTTCGGTAACAGCGGCAACGCGCTTCAAACCGCCAATGACGATAAGGGCCGTAACCACCATCAGGCACAGGCCGGTGACGAGGGTCGGCACGCCAAAAGCAGCGTTCATGTTGCCCGCGATGGAATTGATCTGGCTCATGTTGCCAATGCCGAAGGAAGCCAGAATGCAGAAACAGGCAAACAGCACTGCCAGCACCTTGCCCAGCTGTTTGCATCCCTTCTTTGCGCCAAGACCATCGGTGAGGTAGTACATGGCACCGCCCGACCACTCGCCTTTTTCGTTTTTGCGGCGGTAGTACACGCCCAGCACATTCTCCGAAAAGCTGGTCATCATGCCAAGCAATGCCATGACCCACATCCAGAAGATGGCACCCGGCCCACCGGAAACGATGGCCGTTGCCACACCCACAATGTTGCCGGTGCCGATGGTGCCCGCCAGCGCCGTGCACATGCTCTGGAACTGGCTGATGGCCATATCCTCCTTGCTGGTGTGCGCGGTGATGTCCTTGTTGGTGAAGATCGCGCCGATGGTGTGCCGGAGCCAGTAGCCCATTTTGCGGAACTGGAAAAAGCCCGTGCGGGCGCTCATCCAGAAGCCGGTGCAGAACAGCAGTGCCAGACCAAACGGCCCCCACACCACGCCATTGATGGCATTGTTCACCTGCGTGATCATCTCGACCATTCTCTCTTTCCCCCTATACACAAAACAAAAGCGGACAGAACCCACCAAAGGCTCTGCCCGCAAAATTCGGAGCGCTCTCATTTTCCGCAGCCGGGGTGCGCCGCATTCCCGGCTGCGCCCCATTGCGCAAAGACGATGGCTCTGTCCTTTTGCCTGAGAGATACAGCCGCTTTCCCTGCGGCCTTACACCTTCGGCACCCACTTTACAAGCGGGCTTCTCCAGAGTGCACGGTCTTTCCCCGCCGTGCACGTCTTTTTCAGTTCTTCCGGCGCACAGTTGTACGCGATAGAAAGACTATACCATATTCTGTCCTTGTGCGCAAGACATTTTGTATATCATACGCTGCTTTTTCATCTGTTATGCCGACAGATGAATTTTGTTTTGGTATTACTTTTATTCTCCCTCATCATAGCGCTGCCATAAATTTATTTTACTTTTCTTTCGGCTCCGCGCCTTCAAACCCCCGGGCTTTGCCATCCGGGCTGGCATCGCCGTTTTCTTTCGCGGTCTCATAAGAATCTGTGCCGTAATAGGCGCTGGCGGGGCCGATCTCCAGCCAGAAGTTCTCCCGTTCTTTCTCTGTGGTCGGTGCTGTCTCTTTTTTGTTTTTCATCTGCAAACGCCTCCTTTTCTGCATAAAGTCTTGCCTGCAGGCCAAAGCTTTATGCAAAGGAAAGGCGGTGTATCCCATGCGCAGTGGAGGTTGGAAGCCCTTTTGGGCAGCACTGTTTGCTTCGCTGCTGGTGCTGGTGCCGCTGGTGGGCGGCACGGTGCTGCTGTCCCGTCAGCAGCTGCGCACCCAGCTGCGGCAGGCTGCCCGCAGCGAGAGCGGTGTGCTCATCCAGCTGCCCAAGACCACCGACCAGCTCACTGTGCTGCTGTGCGTCTCCGGCGAACAGCCCGGCTTTGTGCTGGCCTACCTGAACGCCAGCCAGAACTGCGTGCATCTGCTCAGCGTGCCTGCCGTGCTCACCGTGCCTTTTGCAGAAGAAGAAACATCCCTTGCCCGCTGCTATGCCGCCGCTGGCCCGGCCCGCTGCCGCGAAGCGCTGGCACAGGTGCTGGCCCTGCCGGAGGGCACAAGGTATCTGGCCTTTTCTCCCGATGTGCTGGGGCGCATTGCCAGCCGGTACGGGCCGGTGCGGGTAGGCTTTACCGGTGCACTGACCGAGGAAGAGCTTGCCCGCTATGGCCGCAGCCGGGCCGTGCAGGGCATTTCCGCCGGGGACGCGCACGAATTCCTGTGCCAGCTGCAGGCCGACGAAGCCTTTTCACCAGTACGCACCGCAGCGGCCCGCGCTGCCGTGTGGGATGCGTTTCTCCGGCAGGATCTGGACCTGCTGCCCGCCACCCTGCCGGATGCCCTGCGTGCCAGCAGTTCGGCCCTGCTCACCGACCTGACCGCGCTGGACTATGACGCTTTGGAACGCACACTGGAATTTCTTGCCAACAACAGCGCCGCTGTGGCGGCGCAGGCCCTGCCCGGCCAGTGGAATGCCGCCAGCGGCACTTACACGGTCACGGATGCATCCCGCGCTGCCATGCAGACCTTTTTCAATGTTTCGCCCACCGAGGCGCAGGCCTCGTCCTTCAGCGAGCCATAACCCAGCACCAGCGTGCCCGCCGCTGAGGGTGCTTCTCCGGTCAGGTCGTAATCGCTCAGCAGGCTCAGCTGCACGCCTTCGGCTTCCGCCGCGCAGCGCAGCGCAGCATCCGGCGGCGGGTCTTTGAGCTTTGCCAGCAGGTTCAGTCCGGTGTGCAGGCCCGCAAGGGTCAGCTCGCCGGGAGCAAAGGCAGTGTTCAATGCTGCCGCCAGCGCGTCCCGCCGGGCCTTGTAGGCCACACGTTCCCGGGCCAGATGCCGGGTGAAGTAGCCCTCGGTGATAAAGCGGGCCAGCGTCTGCTGCTCAAACCGGCTCACCGTGCCGGAGTACAGGCGGTATTTTTTCCGCCATGCAGGCAGAAGATGCTCCGGCAGCACCATATAGGCGATACGGATGCTGGGAGCCAGACTGCGGGAGCAGGTGGAGAGGTACACCACCGGGCCGTCTGCACCCGCCATGCCCTGCAGGCTGGGCAGAGGCCGGGTATCAAAACGGAACTCCGAATCGTAATCATCTTCTATAATATACCGCCCGCCCGGCCTGCGGGCTGCCCAGTGCAGAAGCTCGGCCCTGCGGCCCGCAGGCATGGTAACGCCTGTGGGGAACTGGTGGCTGGGCGTGACGTAGCACACCGCTGCATCCGACCGGTTCAGTGCTTCCACCGAAAGGCCGTCCTCGTCCACCGGTAGGCAGCAGCAGTGCACACCGTTGTTCTGCAGCACCTGCAAAGCACGGGGGTAGCCCGGCGTTTCCACCGCTGCAGGGCCGGGCAGCAGCGGTGCCAGCAGGCCCAGCAGATATTCCAATCCCGCGCCCACCACGATCTGATGCGGCCCGCACTGCACACCGCGGTATTCAGAGAGATATTCCGCCAGCGCCTGCCGCAGGGCCGGGTCGCCCTGCGCATCGCCGTGGGTGAGCAGCTGGGGCGAGGAATAGAGCAGCTCCTTTTGCAGCCGCGCCCATGTGCGGAACGGGAACAGCTCCGGGTCTACCCCGCGGGTGGAAAGGTCGTACCGCACCGGCAGCACAGGCGGTTCCGGTTTTGGCGGTGCGGGCTGTTCCGGCCCGCCGGCAGGCCGGGACGGCAGGGCCAGATATTCCTGTACATAAAAGCCGCTGCGCTCCCGCGATTCCAGATACCCTTCCGCCGCCAGCATCTGATAGGCGGCATCCACCGTATTCACCGAGACGGACAGCTCTGCCGCCAGCCGCCGCTTGCCGGGCATCCGGGTGCCCGCCGCAAGGGTGCCGCTTCGCATCTCTCCGGCAAGGCTGCGGTACAGCTGTTCGTACAGCGGCACGCCAGAAGAAGCATCCAGCGCCGTGGTCAGATGGACCATAAATTATCCCTCCTGTCTGGGTATTGCATCAAACTGACCCCATTAAAAAACTTTATTCTGGGTATTTTCATGGTGTCAGTTCTGCGTATAATAGGAGCATACCCGCTGGACACCCAAATGTCAAGTAGGATTGTAGGTAAGTGGTTGCGAAGCAATCAAAGCCCCAGTGGGGCTTTGGTGCCGCGGGAACGGAAATTTGGAGGGAGAGTAAATCATGTCTACTACTGCAATGTGGCTGCTTCTGGCAGTCGTTGTCATCGTCATTCTGTTTGCAAGTGTGCTGTACAAGCGCACCTTCACCACCAAGGAGCTGGCCCTGACCGGTGTCATGGCCGCTTTAAGCCTTGTGGCCTATCTGTTCTTCCGTGTGCCGTTCTACGGCGGTTCTTCGTTCCATCTGGGCAACACCTTCACCGCCCTGACCGCCCTGCTGCTGGACGGTGTGTCCGGCGGTCTGGCCGGTGCCATTGGTCTGGCGCTGGCCGATATTCTGGCCGGTGACCCGGGCTACGCCGTCACCACCTTTGTGCTCAAGTTCATCATCGGCATCACCTGCGGTGCCGTGGCGCACAAGGCATTCAAGCTGCGCGACCTCGACAAGCACAGCTCCGGCTATCTCGTCAAGGTGATCGTTTCTGCCGGTTCCGGCCTGCTGCTGAACGTGCTGACCGACCCGTTCCTTGGCTACTTCCGCAATGTGTACATCTTTGGTCAGGAATACACCGTGGCACAGGCGCTGACCAAAATTGCAGGCGGCGTCACCTTTGTAAACAGCGTGGCCTCCACCGTGTGTGCGGTCATCCTGTACCTCGCCCTGCGTCCGGCCCTGGAGCGTGCCGGTCTGCTGCCCAAGGGCGAAAAACACTAAGCGATCTCTCTATCCTGATACAGCACTGCTGCCCTCACCTGCCGGACTCCTCCTATCCTCCGGCGGTGGGGGCAGTGGTGTTTTTCGTGGACGACCTATCACACGGAACTCCTCCAGTCTCGCATTCGCTCGACAGCCCCCTCGGGGACGGGGCTTTTGACAGAAACCGAAACAAAAAAGCGCTCGTCACACAATTCTGCATGACGAGCGTTTTTTGCTTTTTATCGCAATTTTCAAAAATAGTGCCTATTAAAACGGCATATTTGCGATATGCAGTTTGCGGATGTTGCTTGTGCATTAAAAACGCAAACTGCTATCATTACAGCTTTTCAAATACAAGGAACCGGAACGAGATATCGGTTTCCAGCTGGGACAGCGCAGCAAGGCGCTCCGCCCCGCCGCGCGGCGTTTTCCAGTAATAGGGTGTCATGGCGAACAGCGCTTCCAGCTGTTCGTGGGGCACTGTGACGCGGCCGGTCACTTCCCGTTCTCCAATGGCGGCAAAACCGTCATAGGCGATCTGCTGCACCGGGTTTTTATAGGGCTTTTCGTAGAGCACGGCCTTCATCTGGTACAGATGTTCGGCACCGGGCACCACATAGATCATCCGTCCGCCCGGGCGCAGCACCCGCAGGAATTCCTCCTGTGCAAAGGGCGAAAAGCAGTTCAGCAGCAGGTCGGCCCAGCCGGTGCGCACCGGCTGGCTGAAGCTGGATGCCACCGCATACTGTGCCGTGGGCAGGGCCTTGGCCGCAAGACGCACCGCAGACTTTGCGATATCAAAACCCGCCAGCTGCACCCGGCGGCCTTTTTCGGCAAGCGCCTGCGCGATGCAGCGGTCGTACCAGCCCTCGCCGCAGCCTGCATCCAGCAGATGCAGCGCCGCCTCCGGGCTGGCAGGCTGGCCGTACTCTGCGCACAGCTCACCCACCGCTTTGCCAAAGATGCCGTAGTATCCGGCATTCAGGAACGCACGGCGGGCGGCCACCATCTCCTTGCTGTCGCCGGGGGCCTTGGTGCGCATGCTCTGCACCGGCAGCAGATGCCAGTAGCCCTCCTTGGCGCGGTCAAAGCAGTGGCCTTTTGTGCATTTCAGGGTGCTGTCGCCGGTCAGTTTCTCCCCGCACAGCGGGCACTGCCATGGGGCAAACGGTTCATTTTTGCTCATACTTCGTCGCTGTGGTCCTCAATGGGTGCAGTTGCACCGCCGTGGGCGTTCATATACTCCTCAAAGTTCGTGAACTTCTGCTGCGGCGGACGGCGGCTGATGAGCATAAGGCCCGGGTCTTCGTCCCTTGCAGCAGCGGCACGGCCGCGGCGGCTGCTCTCCGCTCTGGGGGCACGGGCCGGTGCAGGCTGTGCATTGCGGGACGCATTCTGACGGCCGCGCTGGCCGTTGTTTGCACCGCGGCCCTGCTCTGCGCTCTGGCTCTGGGCGGCAGGCTGGCTGTTCTGGCGGGCCGGACGGTCGCTGCGGTCATTGCGACGGCTCTTCTGGCCTTGCGTGCTGCTATTCTGCTGAGCAGGCTGTGCAGCCGTACGGATGGCCGGGGCGGCGGGTGCAGCCGGAGTCTTTTTGGCCGGGCGCAGCGGAGTGGCCTCCGGGGCACTCACAAAATGCGGGTCAAACTTGGGCTGCGCATTGCTGCCGCGGGCAGGAGCGTTCTGCTCCCGGCGCGGGCGGCTGTTATTATTGGAACGGCGGTCATTGCTGCGTCCGCCGGTAGTACGCTTGGTATCATCCATGAGTGGTTCCTCTTTTTCGGTTTTTGCGGGCTTTGCCTGCACCTTGGGTGCGGGTGCAGCCTTTTTTTCAGGTTTTGCGTTTTTTGCTTCGGCCTTTGCGGGCTTCAGCTGCTTTGCGGCAGGCTTTTCTGCCGGTTCAGCGGCGGCTGCCTTGGGCTTTTTGCCGCGCACCGGCGGCTCCGGGCGCACCGGCGCGGGCACGCCGTCCCACGGGTGGCCGCTCACCACGGGAATTTTGCGGCGGTTCAGCTTTTCGATGCCTGCCAGATACTCCTGCTCCTCAGGTGCACAGAAGCTGACCGCCGTACCGTCGGCACCGGCGCGGGCCGTGCGGCCGATGCGGTGCACGTAAGTCTCCGGTACCTCGGGCAGGTCGTAGTTGAACACATGGGACAGCTCGCTGATATCGATGCCGCGGGCGGCGATATCGGTGGCTACCAGCACCTTGGTCTTACCGGCCTTGAAGTTTTCCAGCGCGGTCACGCGGGCGGTCTGGCTCTTGTTGCCATGGATGGCCGCCGCCGGGATGCCCTGCTTGGTGAGGTCTTTTGCAATTTTATCCGCGCCGTGCTTGGTGCGGCTGAACACCAGCGCGTTCACCACCGGGGGCTGCAGGTTCTTGATGAGCCACGGCAGCAGGAATTTCTTGTTGCCCTTTTCCACATGGTACAGGCTCTGCTGGATGCGGTCCACGGTGCTGGACACCGGGTCCACCTTGACGAAGGCGGGCTTGCGCAGGATGCCTGCGGCCAGCTGTTCGATCTCGGTGGGCATGGTGGCGCTGAACATCAGGTTCTGACGCTCCCCGGGCAGCTTTGCGATCACCTTCTTCACATCGTGCACAAAGCCCATATCCAGCATCCGGTCGGCTTCGTCCAGCACAAAGATCTCAAGGTTCGAGAGATCGATAAATCCCTGACCGATCAGGTCGTTGAGCCGTCCCGGGCAGGCGATCAGGATATCCACGCCCTTTTTCAGCGCTTCCACCTGCGGTGCCTGGCCCACGCCGCCAAAAATGACGGTGCTGCGCAGCTTGAGATACTTTCCGTAGGCATCAAAGCTTTCGCCGATCTGCAAAGCAAGCTCACGGGTAGGGGTCAGGATCAGGGCGCGGATGGCACCCTTTCTGCGGGGCGCATTGGCCGTGAGCCGGTCCAGCATGGGCAGCGCAAAAGCAGCCGTCTTGCCGGTACCGGTCTGGGCGCAGCCCATCAGATCCCGGCCGGACAGCACCGGCGGGATCGCCGCCGCCTGAATGGGCGACGGGGTCTCATAGCCTGCCTCCTGCACAGCGCGCAGAAGCGGGGCGGACAGATTCAATTCTTTAAATGTCATGGTTCTCCAATAATTATTCCGTAATTTTCCGGCACTCCACATAGTACCGCTTTTCTTCTGCGTGGCCCATGCTGAAGGTCTTGCGCGGCAGCACGCCGCCCATCACAACGCCTTTGAACAGGTCACTCTTGGCAAACGGCGGCATCAGGAATGCCACAGCACCTTTTTTGCACAGGGCGCGCACAGCAGGCTCGTCGTGCACATAGTCCACGCGGGCTTCCTTGTGGTGCTCAAGATAGTATTCGATAAATTCGTCAATGGTACCCACGGTCAGCGGTGCGGTCGGGTCCTCAAAGCTGAGCACGTTGGACATGTGCGGCCCGGCCAGCGTGAAGGGCTGCTGCTTGCTGCCGCCAAAGCTGCAGCCGGCCATATTGGAATCGCTCCAGGTGATCAGGCTCAGCAGCACCGCTGCGCAGTCCACATTGAACAGCACGCGGTGGATCGGCTCGATCTCGATCGCAGGCGAGTGCACATTGCACACCTCGGCCAGACACCAGCGGGCCGGATGGTTTGCTGCCTGCTCCGGTGTGAGTGTCTTTTTCAGCTCCTCCCAGCAGGCCTTTGCAGTGGCCAGCGAGTGGTTGCCGTCGCCCACGGCCAGCGTCAGCGGGTCGCGGCGGGTGGCATCCGGATACTTTTTGTCGAATTCTTCCTGACTGCCCAGCACAGCCAGCGCATCTTCGATCTGCGCAATGAGGGCAGGGTCTTCCACAGCCCAGCCCGCAATGTGGCCGCCGTTCAGCATCAGCTCGCCCTCGTATACCTTGGGCAGTTCGGCTTTATGCGCCGCCACCGGCTCGATGAGGGTGCAGCCGGGGTCGTCCGCCAGCATCATGATGTGGGGCGTTTCCAGCGCGGCACCGGTGCGCACCTTCATGCGGGGCGGGATGCGGCTTTCCACGGTGCTCTCGCTGGGGCGCACCGTGCATTTCTCGCCCCGGCGGTAGCTGTAGGCTTCCAGATCCACCATGCCCACAAGGCCCTGCCGCACCTTACCGCTCTGCTCGGTGCGCTCCACGTAAACAAAGCCGTCCACCGCGCGGGTCAGCACGTTTCGGGCATAGTCATCCATGGTGGCATGGATCTTCTCAATGCGTGCATCGGCATCGCCGTCTTCCAGATAGACCTCCGGCAGGATCATGTTCAGGGTGCTTGGGCTGCCTGCCGCGGCAACCTCGGCTTTCTGCCAGTAATCCCGGTCACTGGTGAACTGATCGCAGGCAATGCAGCCCCACTTTTCCAGTGGGATCTGCTCCGAAGGCAGAAGGATGTGGGCCGGTGCAAAGCAGGATTTGGTATTCATAGCAGATTCCTCCCTCTTATAAAACCAGAGACGTTACTGGAAAATGTCGGCGCTGTGCAGCACCAGATGCTGCACGCCCTGTCCGGCGGCAGACTGCTCCAGTGCGGTGCGGCTGTCGGCATCCATCGCCTTGTCTGCCGTCACCAGCAAGTTGTCCATGCCCAGCGTCACAGCGGGCACATCCAGCGACACGCTGTTGGTATTGCACTGATCCAGCGTGTAGCTGAACCACAGGGTCATGCTGCCCGCAAAGCGGCTCTGCAGGGCGGCGATATCCGCCTTGAGCTGATCCGCGCGGGAAACGCCGCTGGTCTCGCCGTAGTCCTGTTTGCGGCTGAGCTTCGGGAACTGGACATTGGTCAGGACTACCTGCTCAAAGCCCATGCCCTGCACCTCGGCTACCAGATCGCCTACATATTCCACTGCCGCAGCGGAGTAGGGATTCAGCCATGCATTGCCGTCCTTCTGGGCGTCCAGCCACAGGCCGTCGCCGTAGTGGATGGCCATGCTGCGGTCGGTGCGGGAGGAGATGGGGTCCTTGAAGGCTGCAAGCTGGGCCACAGGGATCACGCCCTCCTCCCGGAAGATGGCCGCGATGCGGGCCGGGTCCACGGTGGTGTCGGCAATGCTCTGGGCGGCAGCCGGCACCTGCGAAGCGTAGCAGATGCTGCCATCCGGTGTTTTCAGGGTCACAAGGCCGTAATCCGCTCCCTGCGCCTTGAGCTGCTGCGCCGCTGCACGGATGGCCGCATCATCGGCAAGGGTGCTCACATCCACTGCGGCCCAGCTGCCGCCGGTAATGGCCTTGCCGTCCAGCTCCTTGGGCTGTTCCGGCTCCGGCTGGGACGAAGCCGCTTCCTGTACCGCCGAGGATGCAGCTGCTTCGGACGAGGCGGCTGCGCGGGATGCCGATTCAGCTTCCAGATCACGGTTCTTCACCACAGTATACCAGGTGTGGGTAGCCCAGTCCAGCACGTGGGGTGCTGCCAGCCAAGCTGCGCCCAGCACCGCCAGCACCAGCACCACGATGCCGATGCCTTTTTTAATGCGTGTACCGCGGCTGTAGAAGCTGCGGCGGTAGCGCTTGACCTTCTGACGTTTATACTTTGCCATTGTCGATTCTCCTCCCTGCCAATGTTACAGGATCACAGAATGTCCGGTGAAACCATAGATTGCCAGTGCCAGCACGCCGATATACACCAGCGTGATGGGCAGGCCGCGGAATGCTTCCGGGATGGCCTTGCTGCGCAGGCGGTGGCGGGCTTCCGTTACCAGCAGCACCGCCAGCACATAGCCAAGGCCGCTGCCAAGGCCAAAGCCAAGGCTCTGCCCCAGCGTAAAGCTCTGGGTGCGCTCCACCAGTACAGTGCCCAGCACACAGCTGTTCAGGCCCGCCAGCGGCACGATGCGCAGCAATGCGCTGCGGTGCGGCAGGCCCTTCGCCAGCCACAGCACGGCGTGCTCCAGAACGCACACCACGGCAATGCTGGCAATATACACCAGCGGGCGCAGCTGGGCACGGTTTGCCAGCGGCGCGATCCGGCTGCCGGCATACCACGCAAAGGGCGTTACCAGCACCTGCGTGATGCACAGCTGCATACCGAACAGCCAGCTGCTGGTGCGGTCATCGCCCACCAGCTGCACCAGACGCGAAACGCCCAGTGCACGGGTAAAGACAGCGTTCTGCGCGAACACCGCCAGCAGTGCATAGCTGAAGAACACTGCGCTTGTTGTTACAACATCTCTCATTGTTCGCGGTCCGCCTCCTTCTGGGAATGCACATCCACAAGGTTGCGTGCCTCTTTGGTGAGATATGCCTTGCGCTTTTGGGCCAGTGCACGCCATACGGCGCACAGCACACCCAGCACGATAAAGCCGCCTGCCGGCATGCTTGCCATGGGCAGCACCGGGCGGCTGACAACCACACCGAACATGGTGCCTGCGGCCAGCCATTCACGGACGCAGCCCAGCAGCACCAGCAGCAAAGCATAGCCCACCGTGATGCGCAGGCCCTTGGAGACAGCCTTACGCACCGTCTCCTGCACGCGGCCAAAGCGGTAGGTCAGCAGCGGCTCCATGGTGAGCAGGGGCAGGTAGATGCCAAGGCTCAGCAGGCTGGTGCTGAACAGCATATTCAGGATGGGATACACCGCCAGATACACCACCGCCGTGCTGAAGCCGTACACCAGTGCACGGGGCAGCAGCTTTTTCTGCAGCGTTTCCGGAGCGGGGTCCTCGTCGTGCAGGGGCACAAGGCGGCTCAGCAGACAGGCCAGCACGCGGGAGGGCACCAGCAGCAGCGCCACCGCCACCGCCAGCATCACCGCATTCTGGCCGCTGGTGGCAAGCACCACCAGCGGGGCAAGGCCCATGCCCTGCATGACCACCGGGTTATTCAGGAACACACGGTCGTGGTGGGCAAACTTGTTGGGATCTTTTACGATCAGTTCAGCCGTTGCGCGTCTCATTGTGCTGCCCCCTTTCCGGCATCTGCCTGCAGATGGGTCAGGTGATACAGCTTTGCCTCGGTGCGGTCGATCCATGCCGACACACTGTTGACCACCAGCAGCGCAAAGCACACACCGGTCTCGTACACGCCATAGTAGCGGAAGCCCATGCTCACAACGCCCACCAGCACGCCGTACAACACACGGCCCATGCGGTGGTGCACGCAGGTGTAAGGCTCGTTGATCAGGAACACCGCGCTGAACAGGATCGCGCCAGTCAGCAGCTCATCCCGCACACACTGCAGGCGGGGCAGGATATTTGACAGCACGGCACTGTCGGCAAGGCCCGCCTGCCGCGGGAAGAAGAATGCAATGACCGCACAGGTCACAAGAAAGCTGATCGATGCAGACATGTGGGCATCCTTCTGGGTCCACAAAAACAGGCCGCAGGCAAGGATCACCAGCGCAGCGCCGGTGCCCATGGGAGCAGCATATTCGCCCAGACCCAGCGCCAGCGAGCCGATGTTCAGCATGCCGCCGCTGCGCAGGGTGTCCTCAATGGCGCTGGAGACCGGCACCATGGAAGCGTCCCACAAAGGGATGTTCGTATAGGGCTGCGGATAGCGGAACACCTGTTCCGGCCATGACACTGCCGCCACCACATAGCCCACAGCAGCCGGGTTGAAGGGGTAGCTGCCGTAGCCGCCAAAGATCTCCTTGCCGATCAGCACACCGGCAAGCACTGCGGCGATCAGAACATAGATATCCACCGTCACCGGCATCAGCAGGGCAATGACGAGCGCAAAGCTCTCGTTGGAAAAGTCACTGCCCTGATACACGCGGCGGCGCAGCAGCGAAACGAGACGGTCGCACAGGTTGCCGGTAAGCACCGCAATGCCGCACAGCAGCAGCGGGCGCACACCGTACAGAAAACAGGCCATGCACAACACCGGCACCGCCATAAAGCAGATATGCTTATAGTAGCGGCCGGTCTTCTGGAGCTGTGCCTCCTGCTCCCGGATCAAAGATTCATCCATAAATGGTTATCCTTTCAAAGGCTGACGAGGTGCTGCACGGCTGCAGCAGGGTCTGCTGCGCCGAACACTGCACTGCCCGCCACCAGAATATCAGCGCCCGCTTCCACGCACTGGGGCGCGGTGGCATTGTCCACGCCGCCGTCCACTTCCAGCAGATAGTGTGCGCCGCGCGCTTCGCGCTCTGCCTTGAGCCAGCGCAGCTTGTCCAGCGCCGAGGGCATGAACTTCTGCCCGCCGAAGCCGGGCTCCACGCTCATCACCAGCACAAGATCCAGCTGGTCAAGATACGGTGCCAGCGCCTGCGGCTCGGTGCCGGGCTTGATGGTCAGCCCCACCTTGCAGCCCAGCGCCCGGACGGCATCGATGGTGGCCTGGATATCGTCCTCGCACTCAAGGTGGAAGTTGTACAGGGTGGCACCGGCTTTGATGAAGGCTTCCGCATACTGCAGCGGATGGCTGATCATCAGGTGCACATCATAAAAGGCATCCGGCAGATTTTTGTGCAGGCTCTTGAGCACCGGCACGCCAAAGCTGATGTTGGGCACAAAGTGACCGTCCATCACGTCGTAATGCAGCATCTGTGCACCGGCATCCAGCACCATGCGGCAGTCTGCACCCAGTTTGCCAAAATCAGCGGAAAGGATCGAAGGACTTACGGTTGCCATATTCTATCTTTACGCTCCGTTATTTTATAAATTCTTATTCCCATTTGTCCCATTGTGCTGGCGGTTTCAAACCGCAAAAACAGCATGGGCATGGTTATCTTTTAGTTTACATGAAAACGAGCAAAAAATCAAACCCGCCAACGGCTTTTTCACGGAAATGACGTATTTGGAAAGATCTGTCCATTTGCGAAGTAAACTCCCTCAGTCAAAGCCTGACGGCTTTGCCAGCTCCCTCGGAGAGGGAGCCTCTGGCACGCCCGGAAGATTTGCACTTTAACCGGAAGCTTTACCGCCATGCCAAGGGCCCCATCCCAGAGGGGGCTGGCATTGAGCGCAGCGAGATGACTGGGGGAGTTTCATCGGCGGCAAAGTTTCCCCACGCCAAAACAGCCAGACCGCCCCGGGTCCGGGGCAGTCTGGCTGGAAGTTCATTCTACGGGCTTCATGCTTGCAGGGTCTTCCACGGTGGGTTCACCGCCGGCTTCGTCCGGCAGGCGCTTCATGCCGCCGGGGTTCGGTGCCACGGTGGGCAGGGTGAACACGAACCGGCACCACTCGCCCTGCTGGCTCTCCACCCGGATCTGCCCGCCGGAAAGGTTCACCAGCACCTTGCAGATGTTCAGGCCAAGGCCAGCGCCCCGGGCGTGCAGGCCGCGGGAGCGGTCCTCCTTGTAGAACCGCTGGAACACGTAGGGCAGCGCCTCCGGGCTGATGCCCTGACCGGAATTCCAGATGGAGATCTCGGCTTCCGGGCCAAGCTTTTCCACCCCGAAGCGGATGGTGCCGCCCGCAGGCGTAAACTTGATGGCGTTGTCCAGCAGGTTATACACCACCTGATGGATCAGGTCGGGGTCGGCGTAGACCAGCACCTTTTCGTCCATGGTCAGGCCGTCGATGTCGATCATGCCGTCGTTGATGCGCTGCTCTGCCGAGAGCGCCACGCCGGTGATGGTCTCCCAGATGTTGAACATCCGGGCATTCACCTGATATTCGCCGCTTTCCAGCTTGGAAAGATCCAGCATGTTCTGGATGAGCCGTGCCAGACGGCCCGTTTCCTCACTGACCAGCTGCAGGTAGTGGTTCTGCATATCCGGCGGGATGGTGCCGTCCAGAATGCCGTCCACAAAGCCCTTGATGGTGGTCATGGGGGTGCGCAGCTCGTGGGCGATGTTGCCCATGAACTGACCGCGGGAGTTGTCGTTCATCTGGATGTTGTCTGCCATGCGGTTGAAGGTGCGGGCAAGGTCGGCTGCCTCGCCTTCGCCTTCCACCCCCTCCACACGGACGGAAAGATCACCGCCGCCAAAGCGCTGGGCGGCATCCGTCACCTTCTGCAGCGGGTCGGTGAGCTGGCGCATCAGGATCTTGGTCAGGATGCTGGCACACAGCAGCATCACGCAGGCCGACAGCAGGAAGTTGGACCAGAACTGCTGCTTGAACTGGGTCAGTTGCTCGCCGGAAGAGCACAGGAACAGGTAGCCGCTGGGCTGGCCGTTCTCATTGCGCATTTCGCTGACCGTGATGTAGCTTTTCCCGTCCAGCATGCCGCCAAGCGTGCCGAACACATGGTAGTAATCCGCATCGGAAGCGTCGATCTTCTCCATCATTTCTTCCGGCACGGTCAGGCTCTCCAGCTTGTCCGGGCTGGAGGCGATCATCACCCGGCCGTCGTTGTCGGTAAAGAACAGATAGGCCTCTGCGCTCTCGCCGATGATCTCCAGCTTGGTGCTCAGTGCGTCCAGCTCATCGCCTTCCGGCAGCTCCGCCTGCTGGACCAGATACTGGGCCGTGCGCTGGGTGACACCCACCACCTGATCCAGTGTTTCGTAGCGGTCCTTGGCAAAGTAGTTCTTGAACAGCACCCACTCCGAAGCGCCCATCAGCACGATGCCCAGCACCATCAGGGTGGACACCAGCGAGAAGAATGCCACCGAGATACTTTTGCGCATTACTGACGCACCTCGAACTTATAGCCCACGCCCCATACGGTCTTCAGCTCCCATTTGTCGGAAGCACCGGCCAGCTTCTCGCGCAGGCGCTTGACATGCACATCAATGGTGCGGCTGTCGCCGTAATACTCAAAGCCCCACACCTCGTCCAGCAGCTGGTCGCGGGTGTAGACGCGGTTCGGGTGGGAGGCCAGACAGTTCAGCAGTTCCAGCTCCTTGGGGGGAGCCTCCACCACCTTGCCCTTGACCCGCAGCTCATAGCTGTTCATGTCCAGACGCAGGTTGTCGAATTCGATCACGCCCTCTGTGCTCTCGGCAGCAGCCGTGGTGGTCTGGCAGCGGCGCAGCACCGCCTTGATGCGGGCCACCACTTCCTTGGCATCAAAGGGCTTTACCATGTAATCGTCTGCACCCAGCTCCAAGCCCAGCACCTTATCAAAGGTCTCGCCCTTGGCCGTGAGCATCATCACCGGGGTGTTGCCCGCCTTGCGGATGCGGCGGCACACTTCCAGACCGTCCATCTTGGGCATCATCACGTCCAGCAGCACCATATCGGGCTTGACCTGATTGAACTTTTCCAGACCTTCTTCGCCATCGTTTGCCACCGTGACCTGATAACCTTCCTTGGTCAGGTACAGCCGCAGCAGCTCGCAGATATTGGTATCGTCGTCCACAACGAGGATCTTTTCGTTGGCCATAATGATCTCCTCCCATTTTATCGGATGCCCGCCGGGGGCGGGCAGAGCAGCAAAGTATTCCACTTCTTATTATACGGAAGAGTTATGACAAAATAAAGAAGGATTTGTATGATTTTTTCACAATTCCGGCCCGGCCTTACTCGATCATCAGCCGGATGATCTCCTCATTGGTCTCCTTCATGCCGTCCTTGCCCAGACGGCCGATGCCCTTGATGGTGGTCTCGATGTCCTTCATCACGATGCCGTCGCCGCCCTTGAACTCCTGATGACACTTGTACATGTTGTAGCCAAGCAAGGCCGCATCCACCGAGGATGCGATCTTTGCCGCGCAGGAGGCCTTTGCGCCGTCGCACACGATGCCGGACACGATGGCCAGCGCATTGACCACCGTGTGGATGGCGGCCTGATAGCCGTCGCCGCACAGATATACGATGCCCGCGCCAGCGCCCGCACCGGCGCTGACTGCGCCGCAGTAGGCGGACAGGGTGCCGATGCCGGTCTTTTCGTGGATGGCCACCAGATTGGAAATGATGAGGGCACGGTAAAGCTTTTCCTTGCCGCTGTGCAGCTCCTTGGCGTATTCAATGAGCGGCACCGAGCAGGTGATGCCCTGATTGCCGCTGCCGGAGTTGATGATGACCGGCAGCTCACAGCCGTTCATGCGGGCATCCGAACCGGCGGCCGCCTTGGCCTTGGCCCGGATAGACACATCGTTGCCGTAGGTAGAAAGCAGCACCCGGCCGATGTTCGCGCCATAGTCGCCCAGAAGGCCCTCCTCTGCAATGGCGTTGTTATAGCGGATCTGGCGTTCCAGCAGGTCCGCCACATCCTGCAGGTCGGCCGTCTCGGCAAAGTCCCAGATGTCCTTCATGTTCAGCAGGCTGCGGTCGGCCCGGCTGTCCCGCCGGGTCTCCTCGTTCAGCAGCGGCTTTTCGTAGAGCACCCGGCCATTCTTTTCGATCAGGCAGATGTTGGTGTGAAAATCCGCAATGCGCACCTTTGCGTAGGAATCCCCGCTGCGCTCGGTAACGATGATATCGAACACATGCCCCTGCTCGATGTGCTGGATGGAAATGGGCACCGTCTGCAGATAGTCCCGGATGGCAGCCTGCTTGTCCTCGCTGACCTCGGAGATGACTTCCAGCTCTCTGTCTGCCGAACCGGCAATGATGCCCGCTGCCACAGCGGCTTCCATGCCTTTCAGGTGGCCGGTGTTGGGCACGATGACGCTCTTCACATTCTTAATAATGCTGCCGCTCACCTGCAGCTGCACGCTCTCGGGCAGTGCGCCCAGCACCTCGCGTGCCCGGGCCGCAGCGTAAGCCAGTGCAATGGGCTCTGTGCAGCCCATTGCCGGGATGAGCTCCTCTTTTAATATTTCCACATACGCCTGATAGCGCGGATCGCTGCGTTCCATGACGGTTTCCTGCCTTTCCTGTCGATTCGATATTTACCAACAGGAATAGTATACTATAGAACCCGCGCAATGTAAAACAAATTCTTCCCCGCCCGCAGGGCCGGCTATTGCAAAGCGCAAACCGCAGAAGTAGAATAGGAGCATCCAAACCGATAAATCCATGGAGGGTCTTCCAATGATCGAAAAAGAAGTACAGGAGCTGCTGTCCTTCATTGACGGCAATCCTACCGCATACCACACCACTGCATCCGTCCGGAACATCCTGCTGAAGGAGGGCTTTTCCGAGCTGCTGGAGAGCCGCCGGTGGCAGCTGGAACCCGGCGGGAGCTATTTTGTCTGCCGCAACGGCTCCAGCATCCTTGCGTTCCGCATGGGAGAGCAGCTGGAAAACTACAGCTTCAACGTGGCCGCTGCCCACACGGATTCCCCCTGCTTCCGCATCAAGGAAAACGCCGAGATCCACATGGGCCGGAAGTACACCAAGCTGAACACCGAGGGCTACGGCGGCATGATCTGCTCCACATGGATGGACAGGCCGCTGTCGGTGGCAGGCCGCGTACTGATAAAGGAGAACGATGCCATCACCTCCCGCCTGCTCACGCTGGACCGCGACCTGCTGATGATCCCCAGCGTGGCCATCCATATGAACCGCGAGGTCAACGACAAGGCTTCCTACAACAAGCAGGTGGATATGCTGCCTTTGCTGGGCGGTGCCGCCGAGGAAGGCGTGCTGAAAAAGCTGGTCGCCGCTGAGCTGCAGGTCGCAGAAGACCAGATCCTTGGCAGCGACCTGTTCCTCTGCATCCGCGAAAAGGCCGCCGTCTGGGGCTGCAATGAGGAGTTCATCTCCTCCGGCCGTCTGGATGACCAGCAGTGCGTGTTCGGCATCCTGAAGGGTTTCCTGAAAGCACACAGCGCCCAGTCCATCAATGTTGCCGCCTTCTTCGACAACGAAGAAGTGGGTTCCGGCACCAAGCAGGGCGCGGCTTCCACCTTCCTGTACGACGTTCTGCACCGCATCGCGCAGAACGTCTGCCCCGGCGATGAGGACTTCCACCGTGCGGTGGCCTCCAGCTTCATGTTCAGCGCCGACAACGCCCATGCCGTGCACCCCAACCACCCGGAATATACCGATGTGAACAACTGCACCTACATGAACGAGGGCGTCGTGGTCAAGGTCCACGCCGGCCAGAAGTACACCAGCGACGGCATGAGCATGGCCGTGGCAAAGGAGCTTGCCGCCCGCGCCGGTGTCCCGCTGCAGTATTTTGCCAACCGTTCCGATAAGGTCGGCGGCAGCACTCTGGGCAACCTTGCCATGGCACAGGTATCCATGAACTGCGTGGACATCGGCCTGCCCCAGCTGGCCATGCACTCCTGCTACGAGACCGCCGGTGCCCGGGACATCGTTTCTCTCATCCGGCTGATGGAGGAATTCTACGCCAGCCATTTTGAGGAGACCGCGTCCGGCACCCTTGCCATCTGCAAGTAAGACCCGTACAACCTGAATCATAAGGACTGCCCGTGGAAAAGCAGCACTGCTTTTCCACGGGCGGCTTTTCGTTTCCACTTAAGTGAGTATTGAGAAAAAACGTCCATTGTGCTACAATTATCCTGTTATAATATCGCTTTTTACCGCAGCGTAAAATCTTTTTCGCAAGGAGTATAATAAAATGAAATTAGGTATCGTCGGCCTGCCGAACGTCGGCAAGTCCACTCTGTTCAATGCCATCACCTCCACCAAGAACGCAGAAGCCGCAAACTATCCCTTCTGCACCATCGAGCCGAACAGCGGCATCGTAGCCGTGCCGGACAAGCGTCTGGACAAGCTGGCCGAGATCTGGCAGACCAATAAAAAGACCCCTGCCATCGTGGAGTTTGTGGATATCGCGGGTCTTGTGAAGGGCGCCAGCCAGGGTGCAGGCCTTGGCAACAAGTTCCTGGGCCACATCCGCGAGTGCGACGCCATTGTGCATGTGGTGCGCTGCTTTGACGATGACAACATCATCCATGTGGTGGAGGATGTTTCCAAGGCTGAGGCCGTGGACCCCATTGCCGACATCGACGCCATCGACTACGAGCTGATCCTGTCCGACCTTGAGGTGGTGCAGAACCGCGCAGGCCGCATGGCAAAGGCCGCCAAGAGCGGCAACAACAAGGGTGCTGCCGCCGAAGCTGCATGGCTGCAGCAGCTGGCCGACCACCTGAGCGCCGGCAAGCCTGCCCGCAGCTTCGATTTTGACGAGGGTGATGCCGAGCAGCAAGCTGTTCTGCACGAGATGGGCCTGCTGAGCGCAAAGCCGGTGCTGTACGCCTGCAACGTGGGTGAGGACGACCTGATGGAGGGCATCGAAAACAACAAGTATGTCCCGCTGGTGGCCGCACGCGCCAAGGAAGAGGGCGCACGCTACATTCCCATCTGCGCCAAGACCGAGGAGGATATCGCCGACTACTCTCCCGAGGAAAAGAAGGCTTTTCTGGCTGAAATGGGCATTGAAGCCAGTGGTCTGGACAACCTCATCACTGCCAGCTATGATCTGCTGGGCCTGATCTCCTTCCTGACCGACGGCAAGAAGGAGTGCCGCGCATGGACCATCCGCAAGGGCACCAAAGCACCGCAGGCTGCCGGCAAGATCCACAGCGATTTCGAGCGCGGCTTCATCCGTGCCAGCGTCATTGGCTACAGCGATCTGGAAGCCAACAACTTCGATTACGCCGCCGTCAAGGCCAAGGGTCTGCAGCGCACCGAGGGCAAGGAATACGTTGTCAACGATGGCGATGTGATCGAGTTCCTGTTCAACGTCTGATATCGAAATAGCAGCCATGTAAAACTCTGCCGGGCTTGCCCTCTCCGTCTGCTCACTGCGTTCGCATCCACCTCTCCCAAAGGGAGAGGCCTTGGCACAGAGATAAAGTTTGCCGCCACGACCCCACCTGTGAAAATAGCGTTTGTTGCGGCCCGCAGGCCGCAACAAACGCGAAATAAAAATATTCTTTCCGCTGTACATGGCCAGAGCAAAGCGGAGGCCATTCAAAATCGTCCCGCCATCCGTAAGGACGCTGAAAAAAATCAATCCTACTATAAAAGGAGTTCACCATGATTTTCGGTATTATGGGCGCAATGCCCGATGAAGTCGATCAGCTGTGTGCAAAGCTGGAGAATGTCACCGTGGAGCCCTACGGCGGCGTGGATTACCACAAGGGCACGCTGGCCGGCAAACAGGTGGTGGTGTGCTGTGCCGGCATGGGCAAGGCCAATGCTGCCGCCACCACGCAGGTGCTCATCACAAAATTCGGCGCGGAGAAGATCATCTTTTCCGGCATCGCAGGCAATATGACCTCGAAGATCGGCATTGGCGATGTGGTCATCGGCAAGACCGTGCTGTACCACGACGCACAGCTGGACATGATCTGCCAGAACCCGCCCTTCCTCAAGGAATACACCGGCGACCCGGAGCTGATCGCTGCCGCCGAAAAAGCCTGCGCCGAAGCGGGTGTAAAGGCTCTGGTGGGCAAGATCGCCACCGGCGACCTGTTTGTGGGCGACAGTGAAACCAAGGCTGCCATTGAAGCCAAATGCGCCCCCGACTGCGTGGAGATGGAAGGTGCCGCTGTGAGCCAGATCGCCGCCAAGAACGGTGTGCCCTGCGTCATCCTGCGCGCCATGAGCGACAACGCTGACGAGGACGGCCACGAGGTGCTGGTGGTGAAAAAGTTCAGCATTGCGGAATATGTAGCCACCGCCACCAAGATCGTGGCAGCAATGGTGGAAGCACTGTAAAAAAGAACCCTCTCAGTCAATGCTTCGCATTGCCAGCTCCCCCGAAAGGGGGAGCTTTTGACATTCCGGAAACGTTTTCCGTTTTGCCAATGGCTCGCCCTTCGGGAGAGCTGGCGAACAAAGTGAGCCTGAGAGGGTTTTCTTTTACAAGAACTGTTCCAGCTTTACCCGGCTATCCTCTTGAAACTCCTGCAGCCTTTGGGCAAGGCGCTTTGCACCGGGCGCGGCATTGGGGTAATCCTTCTGGGCCTTTACGCAGTCTACCACCCCCATGCCGCTGCCCTGTGTGAGCATCTCGGCCAGATTGCGGGTGGACTTGTCCGTGAGGGTCTTCATACTGATGCCCATTTTCGTGTTCAGCTTTGCCATGGCGCTCTGCCCCTGCGCGGTGCCGCCGCAGGCCTCGATGGCGGTGTGCGCTTCCTGATTGAGCTGGTGGTACACATTGCGCTGGCGCAGCAGCTCGGCCTTGAACTGCACATCGTCGGTCATCGGCACGATCTGTTCCAAGGTGTTCTTGCCCATCTCGGTATTCTGCACCACGGCTTCCAGCAGGTTCAGGTTGTCGTTTTTCTGGTTTTCCATACAAAAAATCCCCCTTCTGGCCTTAGTCTGCGCCAAAAGGGGGATTTTATACGCTGGTTTTATTCTGCACGCATCTGATCGCCGCCGGCGTTCTGTGCCTCCCGCAGGCGTGCATCGCACAGCTCGTACAGCGCCTGCCAGTTCTTGGCCTGCACATCCTCAAGGCTCGCCACGCCGCAGCTCAGGGTAAAGGGCACCCGGCGCATCATGCCGGTGGTGGTGATACACTCCCGGGGCATCTGCTGATACAGGTTCTGCATTTCCTCTGCCAGCTGCTTGCCGTCGGCATCCAGACAGCCCACCGCAAAGATGCTGCCGGTCAGGCGGCAGACCACGCGGGCCGCAGGGGTATCAAAGCTCTTTTTCCACTGGTTGCCCACAAAGCAGTGCAGCTGGTCCATCACAGGCTGGCCGTAGGTATCCCGCAGCTTCTGGCCGTTGTCGATGCTCACCAGCGCCACAGCCGCCTTGCGGCCCTGCGCTGCACACTGTTCCAGCTTTTGGGCAAACACCGTTTCCAGATAGCGGCGGTTGTACACGCCGGTAAGGAAATCGTGGCTCATATCCTCGCGGCACAGCTCCCGCTCCCGGGGTGTCATGCGCTCTTCCGGCAGCACATTGCCTGCCAGCGGTGCGCACATTTCCAGCTCCCAGCATTTGCCGTCCGCTTCCACTCTGCGGTGCAGCACACAGTCCACACGGCCATTGCGCAGCTCGTAGTCCACCCGCAGGCCATCGTCCTGCCAGCCGTCACAAAGCGGTGCTTCGGTCAGGGTCACTGCCTCAAATACGGCCTGCGCTGAGCGCGCAAGTTCCCGTAGATCCTGCTCGGTACATTCTTTCTTCATGTAATTTTCCCCATCATCTGCGCACGCGGCGCTCCCGTATCCCGCGTGCAGTCACCTGTTCCCCATACGTTCAGGAACCATCTGCCGCATTATGCATCCCGCGCCCGCCCTGTTTCCGGAAATGCCGGGAACGCATCAGGCAAAGAAAAATGGCATAATGCTGCTTTAGCAACATTATACCATTCAGCTTCCGATTTTACCAGCAAAACGCACAATTTTCTGCCGGAGTTTTTATATTTTCGTCAAATTGCTAAGCTCCCGCCGCTCTGTGCCTTCTGTTTATACGCGGCAGTACACACTGCACTCGTCGTGGATGGTCTTGGCCAGTGCCTTGGCGGCAAAGCCGTCAGCGGCGCGCCATGCCCAGTTTCCGCCCAGCTTGCCGGGGGTATTCAGGTGTGCTTCCGCACCCAGACCCAGCCAGTCGTACATGGGGATGATAGCCCGGTCAGCCACCGACCCCAGCGCTGCGCGCAGCAGAGCGATGCGGACATCATCGGTCCGGATGGCCGCCAGCTCCTTTGCGGTGGGCTTTACGCCGGTCAGGTGCAGGTAAGCGGCAGCGGCAGCCTTTTCCTTTTCGGAAGCGCCGTTCTCCCACCAGTCGGTCAGGGTGGTGTTATCGTGGGTGCCGGGATACACTACGCTGTTCTTGATGTAGTTGTGGGGCAGATACTCGTTGTCCCCGCCGCTGAAGGCGAACTGCAGCACCTTCATGCCCGGGAAGGTGCTGTCGGCCAGCAGCTTTCGCACGCTGGGGAACAGTTCACCCAGATCCTCGGCAATGATGGGCAGCTTGCCAAGGGCAGCTTCCAGCGCATCGAACAGCTCCATGCCGGGGCCGTTCTCCCACTTGCCGGTGCGGGCGGTGGTGCTGTCCGCCGGGATGGCCCAATAGGTATCGAAGCCGCGGAAGTGGTCGATGCGCAGCAGGTCGTAGATGCCCAGTGCGTGGCGCACCCGGCGCACCCACCACGCGTAGCCGGTCTTTTTGTGGTAGGCCCAGTTGTACAGCGGGTTGCCCCACAGCTGACCGTCGGCAGAGAAGTAATCCGGCGGGCAGCCCGCCACACGGGCAAAGCCGCCGTCGGCATCCAGCTCAAACAGCGCGCCGCCCACCCATGCATCCACCGAGTCGGCAGAGACGTAGATGGGGATATCACCCAAAATCTGCACGTCCTTTTTGTTGGCGTAGGCCTTCACCGCCTGCCACTGAGCCGCAAACTTGTACTGCACGAACTTCCAGAAGCCGATCTCCTTCTCGTTTTCGGCGGCAAAGGCAGCAAGGGCCTTCTTGTCGCGCAGGCGGTAGGGCTTGTCCCACTCCACCCAGTTCTTCATGCCGTTGGCCACTTTCAGGGCCATGTACAGGGCGTAGTCGTCCAGCCATTCCTCATTGGCGAGGGTAAAGGCATAATAATCATCCGGGAAGTAATAGCTGCAGCCGTGCAGCCCAGCGCACTGCTTGCGCCATGCGGCGTAGGCGGTGCGCAGGACTTTAAAGCGGCTCACATACAAAGTGCCGTAGTCCACCTCTTTGGGGTCTGTGCCCCATTTTTCGGCCTTGAGCTGGGCGGCGGTGAGCAGGCCTTCTTCCTTCAAAGCGTCGAGGTCGATAAAATAGGGGTTGCCCGCAAAGGCCGAGCAGCTCTGATAGGGGCTGTCACCGTAGCCGGTGGGACTGAGCGGCAGGATCTGCCAGATCTTCTGGCCCGCTTGTGCCAGAAAATCCACAAACTTGAATGCTTCCTTGCCAAAGCAGCCAATACCGTAAGGGCCGGGCAGGCTGGACACCGGCATCAGGATTCCACTTTCACGCATGCTATTACCTTCCTCATTTTTAACATTTTATGGGAATATCGTTGTTTCTTATCATAACATATCCGCAGACTATTTTCCACAGGCAAAAAACGTGGTATACTGAAAAAGATGACGTTCTGAACTCCCTCAGTCAAAACCTGACGGTTTTGCCAGCTCCCTCTGGGAGGGAGCCTTTGGCATGACGGGAAAGTTTGCGGCTCAACCGCAGAGCTTGTGGACGTGCTTGCTCCCCCGGGGGAGCTGTCGCGCAGCGACTGAAGGGCTTCAAATCGGCGGAGCCGGAAAAAACGGTTAAAAGATCTTCACGCCGAACAGGCGTGAATCTTCAGTTTTTTCCAGTGCAGCCCACTTCTTTAGGGTTAAAAGGGGCGAGCAGCCCCTTTTTCGTGGCTCCAGCGCGTCGAAATCGCTGGCACTTTTCTGGTTCTCTTTTGGTGTCAAAAGAGAACATCCCCCGGCAAGACACTTTTCCCCCATTGTTGATCGTTCTATTTACAGGAGGTACCCGCGCCATGCAGCGCACTGAAAAATACTTTGAACAGGACGCTTTCCGCACCCAGTGCGAGAGCACCATCCTTGCCGCAGAGCCGGACGAAAAGACCGGCGGCGGGCGCATTGCGCTGGACGGCACGGTGTTCTACCCGGAGGGCGGCGGTCAGCCTGCCGACCGGGGCACCCTGACCCTGCCGGACGGTGCCACGCTGAATGTGACCGATGTGCACGAGCATGACGGCATCCTCTGGCACAGCGTGGACGCTCTGCCGGAAAGCGCTGTTCCCGGCACTGCCGTTTCCGGCTGCATCGACTGGGAATGGCGGTTTGACAAAATGCAGCAGCACACCGGTGAGCACATCCTTTCCGGCATCCTGCACCAGATGTTCGGGGCCGAGAATGTGGGCTTCCACATCGGTTCCGAGGCTGTGCGCATGGACACCAGCGTCCCCATTTCTGCCGAGGGCCTGCAGGCAGCCGAGCTTGCCGCCAACCGCATCGTGTGGCAGGATGTGCCGGTGCTGGTCAGCTACCCCACCCGGGAGGAGCTTGCTGCCCTTGTCTACCGCTCCAAAAAGGAGATCGAAGGGCAGGTGCGCATCGTGACCATTCCCGGTGCGGATGTCTGCGCCTGCTGCGGCACCCACACCCGCACCACCGGACAGGTGGGACAGATCAAAATTCTGGCCAGCGAGAACTACAAGGGCGGCGTGCGGCTGAGCGTGGTGTGCGGCCAGCGGGCATTGCTTGCTGCACAGGCTATGCGCCAGCGGCAGGCAGAGATCGGGGCGCTGCTCTCGGCCAAGGCCGACCAGACCGCTGTGGCGGTGCATCGCGTCTACGACGAGTATACTGCGCTCAAGTTTACACACTTTGGTGTATGTTCTCAGCTGTTCGATGCACTTGCCCAGCTGGCAAACCCCGGTGAGGATGCCATCCGCACAGTGCCCGGCCTTGACCCGGACGGCCTGCACCGGCTGGCGGTGCGCCTGACCGAAGCCACCACCGGTCTCTGCGCCGCCCTGACCCCCACCGAAAAGGGCACCGGCTACTGCATCGCGCAGGCAGACGGCGATGTGCGCGCCCTGACCAAAGCCCTGAACGCCGCCCTGAACGGACGCGGTGGCGGCAAGCCCGGCATCTGTCAGGGCAGCTGCGCCGCTGCACCGGAACAGGTGGAGGAATTTTTAAGAAAGACGAAATAACTCCTTCCGTCATCGCTGCTCGATGCCACTGCTCCCCTTTTTGTCACTTGCGTGACATCTGTTCCTCTCTTTGTCACCTGCAGTGACATTTCTCCCCGGCGCGGGGAGAATCTGTCCCGACCGGGGGAAGTCTTTCCTCTCAGGGGGCTTCTATTGCAAAACCGAATAGCTTTCCCTCTTATGGTCAAAAAGCTCCCCCTTTCGGGGGAGCTGCCGAGCGAATGCGAGGCTGAGAGGGTTCACAACATCAAGGAGAACAACAAACTATGAGAATGCGTTTCAAACCCTATGCCCACGACGAGCTGATGGCAGCCGACTTCCATGTGCACGAGCCGCTGATCTGGGGCGGCAGGTGGCACGCCCAGTATGCCCGCCCGGAGCAGCCCTTTGTGCTGGAACTGGGCTGCGGCAAGGGCGGCTTCATCTCCCAGTTGGCCTGCGCCCACCCGGAAAACAACTATCTGGGCATTGATATCACCGATAAGGTGCTCATCCTCGCCAAGCGCAAGATCGAAGCCGCCTATCAGGCTGCGGGCCGCCCCATCGACAACGTGAAGATCATGAGCACCGACATCGAGCGCATCAAGGGGGTCATTACCGCCGAGGATACGGTCAGCCGCATCTACATCAACTTCTGCAATCCGTGGAGCAAGAACGGCTCTTCCCACAAGCACCGCCTCACCTACCCGCGCCAGCTCATCAACTACCGTGAGTTCCTCAAGGACGGCGGCGAGATCTACTTCAAGACCGACGACGATGATCTGTTCCGCGACAGTCTGGAATACTTCCCCGCTTCCGGCTACGACATCGAGTGGATGACCTTTGACCTCCATGAGAACGAGCCGGAGTGGAACATCCGCACCGAACACGAGGGCATGTTCACCGAAATGGGCATCAAGATCAAGGCCCTGATCGCCCGCAAGGACCCGGACCCCGCCAGCGTGACCTGGATCGAGCCGAAGATCCTCAAGCGTCAGGCCCGCGAAGCGGCCGAGGCCGAGGCTGCTGCCAAGGCCGCACAGGAAGGCGAAGGCAATGAATGACCCCTGCGAGATCTGCCTGAACAATGTGCAGGACGAGTACGGCAGCTGGTACTGTGCTCAGGGCGGCTGTCTGGACGAGGACGAGATGGCCCGCTATCTTTCCTGCAGCACGGCTGCCTGCCCGTTCTTTGAGCCGGGCGATGAATACAAGATCGTACAAAAGCAGAACTGACCTGCACAGCAGCATGATTCTCACAGGAGGTGTTTTATGCTCAACTTTCTCACGACCACCACAGTATGCGGCTTTTCGCTGTATCATGTGCTGGCCTTCTTCCTCATTTATTCCTGCACCGGCTGGTGTCTGGAGGTCATCTTTGCCGCCGCCACCACCGGTCAGCTGGTGAACCGCGGCTTTCTCAACGGCCCGGTGTGCCCCATTTACGGCTTCGGCATGGTCATCGTGCTGTTCACCCTGACCCCTTTGCAGGACAGCGTCCTGCTGCTGTACATCGGCGGTGTCATCCTGCCCAGTGCGCTGGAACTGGTAGGCGGCTGGGCACTGTATAAGCTCTATCACACCCGCTGGTGGGACTACAGCGACTTTCCCTTCAACATTGGCGGCTACATCTGTCTGGAATTCAGCCTGCTGTGGGGCGTGGGCACGCTGGTGGTCATGCGCATCGTCCACCCGGTCGTCGCCGGTCTTGTGGATATGATCCCGCCCTTTGTGGGCTTTGTCGTTATGTGTGTGCTCTATGCAGTCTACGCGGCAGACGTAGTCGTTACGGCCTTTGCCGCCTCCGGTCTGGCCAAGACGCTGGATGCCATGGAGCAGCTGGCTGACAGTATCCATGCCGTCAGCGATGCCATGACCCAGCTGCTGGGCACCACCACCCTGAACGCCGACCAGAAGCTGGACGAGCAGCGCCTGCAGCTCAAGCTTGCTGCCGCCGAGGCCCGCGAAGCCGCACCGAAAAAGCGCGCCCTGCGTGAAACGCTGGCCGCCGTCCGTGCCAAGACCGAAGAGGCCCGCGAGGCCGCAAAGCGTGCTTCCGAGATCGCCAAGCTCAACACGGCCGAAGCCGCCAAGGCTGCACAGCTGGCCGCCAAGGGCACGATGGAGCGCGCTGCCGAGCTGCTGCGTCTGGAACAGCTGGCCGAGGAGCTGCAGGCCCGCAGCGATGAAATGCAGGCCCAGCTGCTGCGCACCCCCCGCATCGTTGGCCCGCGCCGCATGCTGCGCGCCTTCCCCGGCCTGAAGCATGGCGTAAAAAAGACCACCCTCAAGGCCCTGCGCCTTGGTCTTGCCCGCCGGGAAAGCCCCGAAGAAGAACCGAAGAAAAACGGCTCCGACACTCGCAAGGATGCCTGAGACCGCTGCCCAAAAGACCGCTGCACAGGAATGCAGCGGTCTTTTTATGCCCCGCCTTTCGGACCCGTCCGGCGTTCCGTTCTTTTTGCCGCAATGTCGCAATGTTTTAAATATCTATTTTCAAAGGTTTAAAATCGTGCTATACTGTTTTCTAAAATGCCATATTTTGTCGAAAACATCCAACAGCGAGGGATTTATCATGTCCGAAGAACTGAAGTCGAATGAAAATGTCGGCGCACCGCAACCCGATGCACTTGCGCAGATCGCATCGGTAGACCCCAGCCCGGCCGTAGGCGGTATGCACCCCGTTACTCCGGCCATGCTCAGCCGTCTCAAGAAGCAGCGTCAGCTGCTGAGCGAGCTGGAGCACGCCCTGAAAAATCACGAGTTCTGCTTCTTTCTGCAGCCCAAGTGCAACAGCATGACCCGCGCCATCGTGGGCATGGAAGCACTGGTGCGCTGGAACCACCCCACCCGCGGCTGCGTGCCCCCGTCTGAGTTCATGCCCCTGCTGGAAAGCACCGGCCTTGTGACCCAGCTGGATCAGTATATCTGGGAGTCTGTCTGCAAGACCCTGCACAAGTGGCAGGAGAGCGGCAGCAATCTTGTGCCTGTATCTGTGAACGTTTCTGTGGTGGATATCGTCAATCTGGATGTGCCGCAGATCTTCTCCAACCTTGTGGAAAAGTATCAGCTGGAGCCCAAGCTCCTGCTGGCCGAGATCACCGAGACCATGCTGGCCGAAAACGCTTCTCTGGTGGAAAACACCATCCAGGGCCTGCACCGCAAAGGTTTCTCTGTGATGATGGACGACTTTGGCAGCGGCTATTCTTCGCTGAATATGCTCAAGGACACCAACGTGGATGCCATCAAGCTGGACATGAAGCTCATCGACATGAACCAGCAGAACCGCAGCAAGGGCGTGCAGATCGTGGAATCGGTGGTGGATATGGCCCACCGCCTGAATCTGCCCATCATCGCCGAAGGCGTGGAAACGCCGGAACAGGTCTCCATGCTGCAGGCCGCCGACTGCCTGTATACGCAGGGCTATTATTTCTACAAGCCCATGCCGGTGGAGAATGCCGAGGCCCTGCTGGCCCAGCCCAACAGCGAGGATTACTGGGATATGCGCCGCGACCTGATGTGCCGTGACCGCCGGGTCCCCGTCTCCGACAGTGAGCAGACCGCACTGGCACTGCAGGCCTACCAGATCTTTGCGGATAATGTGCTGGAGCTTTCTCTGCTGAACCTTTCCACCGGCGAATACCGGGTCATCAAGCGGGATCCGCGCCTGCCCGGTGCGGGTTCGGACACTGAGGAGGACTTTGCCGCTTACTGTGAGCGCATGGTGACGAACAAGGTGATCCACCCGGACGACGCGGAGATGTTCACCGACCAGACCGATCTGGAGGCCCTGCGCTCCGCTGTTTTCAGCACCCAGCAGCCGGAGGCCTACCGCTTCCGCAAAAACGTGTCCGGCCAGTTCGTGTGGATCACCATGGAATTTCTGCCCTGCCGCAACTGCTGCGCCCAGAACCCATGGGCCACCGTGGTGGTGCGTGAGGATGCACAGGCCGACCATCTCAGCGAGGAGCTGGACTTTTCCTACAGCCACGACACCCTGACTGGCCTGCTGAACCGCAGCCTCTTCGAGACCGATCTGCGGACGCTGCAGGCCAGCGAATACGACTCCATGGTGTGCACCTACATCGATGTGGTGGGCCTGCACGAGATCAACAACCATCTGGGCCACCGCAGCGGCGATGCCATGCTCTGCTTCATTGCCAATGCGGCCCGCAAGTTCTTTGTTTCCAGCCGCATCTACCGCATCGGAGGTGACGAATTCGTGATCCTCACCCCGAACCAGCCGCCCTACAGCGTGTGGGTGGCTGTGGACAAGATGCGTGCTTTCCTGCGCGCGAAGGAATATGAGATCTCGGTGGGCATCCAGAGCACCAACAACCTGCACCGGCTGGACGATGCCATGAATCAGGCCGAAGCTGCCATGCGGCAGGACAAGCAGGCCTATTATGCCCGCAACGGCCAGGAGCGCCAGCTGCGGGGCCTGAACGAGAAGCTGGAGCAGACCCTGACCGAAAAGCGGGATGCCGAGCATTTTCTGCGGGTCCTTGCCCCCAAGTACAAGAGCGTGTTCGTTGTGGATCTGAAGACCGACCGTATGCGCGGCGTGATCGTCCCGGACTATTTCCAGAAAATTCTGGACACCTCCGGCGGCTCTTTCCTCGCCGTTCTGCAGCAGTACCGTGATACGCAGGTGCAGCCCGCCTACCGCGAGAGTCTGGCGGACCTGCTGGACTACAACTATATCCGCAGCAAGGTCCTGACCGGCGACATCGTGGAGCACACCTATAAAAAGACCGACGACACCACCTTCCGCGTCAAGGTGACACCCTACTCCAGGAGTGGCTCTCATATCGATGAAACGCTCTGGATCTTCTCGGATGAAGGGGCATCCCTTACCCCTCCCCAGACAAAATAAGTGATTAAACGTTAAAAAAATCGGAAACGACTGCGGTCGTTTCCGATTTTTGTTTTTACAGAAAAGTTGTGCCGGGCAGCAGCATTTGCCAATTTCGACCCCCTCCCCGTGAAAAAGAACTCCAGAAAAATCCGCGTTTGCGCAGCAATGAAAGCCCCAGTGGGGCTTTCAAGCGGCAGAACGGTCTTGCTTTTAGCAAGATGGCGGGGCCTCGCCCCGACACGTTCCGCAGATTTTTCTGGAGTTCAAAATAAAAATAATAATTCCACTGATTATGGCCAGAGCGCACGCGGAGGCCATTCTAAATGGTCAAGATGGTCAGGCCCACAGATTTTCCGGGTACTGGCCCTCTGCCGTTTTGCGGGCGATGGCTTCCACCACCAGCGGCTTGTCCTCACGGTAGGTAACGCCGTACCATTTATCCGTGCTGCGCAGCACCTGAATTTTTGCCTTGCCCTCTTCGATCAGCTCCGTGACCACCAGCGGCAGGAAATACTCACACTTGAGCGGGTTTTTAGGCAGATTTTCGGTCAGCCAGCCCGCAAAGCGCTGCTCGGCTTCGTCCAGAAAGCTTTTGCCAAAGCCCCACAGGTTCATGCTCACCGGGGTATCGCCGGGCAGATCGGTCCAGCTTGCGCCGCCGTCCTCGGTGAAGTGTACGCCGTTTTCGTACGTTTCAATGCGGGTGCGTTCGGTCACACTGTGCAGGGTGCCGTCGGGTTCGGTCACGCATACGCCGCGGGCCACGCTGCCATTCTCGGAGACAGTGTTCCGGAGCAGATAGCTTACCATGCAGTAGTCGTAATAGCTGCCGTCCTCGTGGGTGGACAGGTAATCATACATCACCCGGAAGGCCTCCGGGCCGTAATAATCATCGGCATTGATGACTGCAAACGGGCCGTCGATGAGGTCCTTTGCAGCCAGAACGGCGTGGCAGGTGCCCCAGGGCTTGACACGGCCCTCCGGCACGGCAAAGCCTGCGGGCAGCTCATCCAGCTGCTGGAAGGCGTATTTCACGTTCATGGCCTTGGATACACGCTCGCCGATGGCTGCCTTGAAAGCATCCTCGATCTCATGCTTGATAACAAAGATCACCGTCTCAAAGCCTGCGCGGCGGGCATCGTAAAGGGAATAATCCACGATCACCTGACCGTTCGGCCCCACCGGGTCGATCTGCTTCATGCCGCCGTAGCGGCTGCCCATGCCAGCCGCCATGACCACCAGTACCGGTTTGTTCATATAAGGTTCCTCCCGTATCTGAGCCGCAGCCGCGGCAGAATATTTATTGTCTCATTATACTCCATTTTGGACAGAAAAACAATTTGAAATGGCTCCGCCTCGCTCTGCCATTTTTCAATCGTCCCTTCGTTCCGCAAGTTAAAATTTCCAAAATATGCAATTTATTCTTGCAAAAGTATTGTTTTTGCCATGTGAATATTGTATAATGGCGGCATCAATGCAGGTTTTACCTGTCAAAAAGCGTCCTTTAGTGAAAGCAAAGCTTTCCAATACGATCAAGAAAGAGGTATTTTATCATGAATGAAGCCGTTACCAAGCGCTTTCTGCTGTATTTCCGCCTGATGCTGCTGGTGTGGATCCTGATCGCCAATGCCATCATCCATGTGACCGGTCTGGAGTACAGCTGGCTGATCTTTCTGAGCAATATCATGATGTTCACGCTGGAAGGCGATGTGAAGGATCGCTTCGTCACCGTCGAGCTGGGTGGTCTTGTGGGTCTGATCCTCACTGTGATTGCTCTGCTTTCCATCACGGCCCTGACCCCGGTGCTGGGCGGCTTCTTCGGCTTCCTCATCCCGCTGGCCGTGGTTCTGTTCATCCTCATCATCCTGCACCCCTACGCACCCAAGGTGCTGAACAACGTGGGCTTTGCCTACCTGACTGTGGCCTGCATCGACACCACCGCTCTGGCCACCCACCTGCCCCAGTTCTTCATCACCTTCATCGTGGGTTCCGTTCTCTTCAACGGCGTGTGTGTGCTGCTGATGAAGCCCGCCAAGGCTCTGGCCGTCAAGAGCGTCCAGAAGGAAAACGTGTAACTCTCTTTACGGAGTATATAACATAAGCGAAGGCCCCGTTCCGATCGGAACAGGGCCTTCCCGTTTATGTGTTGTTATTTGCCGAAAATTGCACACTGTCGATTTTTGTGCTATACTGGTCGCGCTGCCCTTCCCATTCTGGCATCAGAAGGGGGTGAGGACCGATGAACTCAATTTTAGGCAACTTTCTCGTGGCTGTCGCAGCGCAGGTAACGGCAAACTATCTGTGCAAGTGGCTTGATAGTCACCGCAAGGGCAAGTAAGCACAAGAACCCCCTTGGAGCGGCAACTCCGAGGGGGTTCACTTTTGTGTGAGACCGATGTAATACTCAATCTCTATCAACTTTCTCTACCCTTATTATATGCATCCTTGCAAAAAAGTCAAGGCGGCGGTATTTTTTTCAGTTTGCGGCATCCATACGGATCCTTACATTCGTTGTTGCCATGCAAAAAAAGCGCCGCTCTCCCCTGCCGGGAAAGCGGCGCTTTGTGTTTTGCAGTGTCTGCTTACAGGCTGCGGTTGCGGATCTCGGCAGTCACCTTTGCGATGAATGCATCCAGCTCCATCGTGGTGGTCTCGCCCTTGCGGTCACGCACCGAGATGTTGCCTGCCTCGGCTTCCTTGGCACCCAGAACCAGCATATAAGGCACACGGTCCACCTGCTGTGCCTCGCGGATCTTGTAGCCGATCTTCTGGTTGTCGTCGTCCAGCACAACACGGACACCGGCTTCCACCAGCTTTTCGGTCACGCCCTCGGCGTAGTCCAGCGTCTTTTCGGAGACGGGCAGCACCTTGACCTGCGTGGGAGCCAGCCAGGTGGGGAACTTGCCCTTGGTCTCTTCGATCAGGTAAGCCATGAAGCGGTCCAGAGAGCCCAGGATGGCGCGGTGCAGCACCACGGGGGTCTTTTCGGTGCCGTCCTTGTCCACGTAGGTCAGGTGGAACTTTGCGGGCAGGCAGAAGTCCAGCTGGCAGGTGGACAGGGTGTACTCGGCACCCACGGCGGGCTTGACGTTCACGTCCAGCTTGGGGCCGTAGAAGGCAGCCTCGCCGATCTCCTCGGTGAAGTGGATGCCCAGCTCAGTCAGCACTTCGCGCAGGGCCTGCTCTGCATGGTTCCACATGGCATCATCGTCGTGGTACTTCTTCTTATCGGCAGGATCACGCAGGCTCAGCACGCAGCGGTAATCGGTAATGTTGAAGTCCTTGTACACCTCAAAGATCAGGTCGCACACATTTGCGACCTCGCTCTTGATCTGCTCCGGGGTGCAGAACAGGTGAGCATCGTTCTGGCAGAAGTGACGGCCGCGCTCGATGCCCTTCAGGGTGCCGGAGGACTCGTAACGGAAATCGTGGGCGATCTCACCGATGCGCATGGGCAGGTCACGGTAAGAATGGGGACGATTTGCGTAGATCATCATGTGGTGGGGGCAGTTCATCGGGCGCAGAACATAGCTCTCGCCCTCCATCTCCATGGCGGGGAACATGTTCTCACGGTAGTGATCCCAGTGACCGGAGGTCTTATACAGGTTCACAGTGCCGATGCAGGGAGTCATAACGTGCAGGTAGCCGCGTGCACGCTCCTTCTCCTTGATATAGTTCTCCAGCTCCTGCCAGACGGTGTAGCCTGCAGGCAGGAACATGGGCAGGCCGCGGCCAACCAGATCGTCGGTCATGAACAGGCCCATTTCCTTGCCGATCTTGCGGTGATCGCGCTCACGGGCCTCCTGCTGCTCCTTCTCCCATGCATCCAGCTCTTCCTGATTGCGGAAGGCCACGCCATTGATGCGGGTGAGCATCTTGTTTTCCTTGTCGTTCTTCCAGTATGCGCCGGACTGCTGGGTGATCTTGAAGGCCTTCAGCGCCTTGGTGTAGGTCAGGTGGGGTCCGATGCACATATCCACGTACTCGCCCTGCTGGAAGAAGCTGAACTCGGTCTCATCGGCCAGATCCGCCATGTGCTCGATCTTGTAGTTCTCCTTGCGCTCTTCCATCAGCTTCACGGCCTCGGCGCGGGGCAGGATGAAGGGCTTGATGGGCAAATTCTCCTTGACGATCTTGCGCATCTCTTTCTCGATGTTTGCCAGATCCTCGTCGCTGAGCTTCTGGTCGCCCAGATCGACATCGTAGTAGAAGCCGTTCTCGGTAGCGGGGCCGAAGGCGAAATCAGCCTGCGGATACAGGCGCTTGATGGCCTGCGCCATGATGTGGGCTGCGGTGTGGCGGATAACGTGCAGTTCCTGATCCTGCGGGCACTCGTCCACATGACCGTCCTTATAGATGATCTTCATAATGTTTGCTCCTTTGACAGATAAAGTAAAACAAAAAAAGCGCTTCATCCCGCACACTTACTCACGGGATGAAGCGCCTGAAAAAATCAGAAACGTTCCACGGTTCCACCCGAATTGCACGCCTCTGCGTGCCACTCGCTGTGCTGTAACGGGCGCACCCGGCAGAGGTTCTCCTCTGCGCTCTGCGGTGGTAGAGCTCCGGCACATGACAGGCTGCTTGCAGCGCCCTTGCGGGGCAGCCCTCTCTGGGTCATGGAGAAACAGGAACTCAGTTTGTCCGCATCATCGCTTTTACAGGATGAAACTACGCTGATTGTAGCACGTCCCGCGGAAAAAATCAAGAGACGCAGCCATGAAATTTTTTCTTCATTTTTCTTCCTTCGGCTGCAGGAATTCCGAAAAAAGCTTGCTGGTGCGGAACCCCTGACTGGAATACAGGCTGTGATAGCCGGAGAACATATAGCTCAGGCCGCAGGCCAGCGCCATCAGCTCAAACCCGGCCCCGCTGAACAGCTCAGCCGCCAGTACAATGGAAGCCACCAACGTATTGGTCGCCCCGCAGAACACGCACACCAGACCCACTGCAGCAGAAAAGCCCGCCGGGAGCCCCAGCAGCGGCCCCACCACGCAGCCAAACGTTGCGCCGATATAAAAACTCGGCACCACTTCGCCGCCCTTGAAGCCCACGCTCAGGGTCAGCACCGTAAGCACCATTTTGCACACAAAGTCCCACGGCAGAGCCTGCTCCAGCTCAACGGCATCCATAATGACATCCATGCCGGCACCGTTATAGCGGCCCACCCCCATCAGGTAGGACAGCGCCACCACAGCCGCACCGCCTGCAGCAGCCCGCACCCACGGATTCGGCAGCAGTTTGGGGATCTCATGCTCAAAAAAGTGCAGCATCTGGCAGAAAATCACCGCCACCACCGCGCAGCACATGGCCAGCACGGCGGTGCGCACCACCGTCCGGGCATCCAGCGGCGGCGCTTCCATCACAAACCGTGTGGGCGCAATGCCGGCCTTCAGCGAGATGCTGTATGCAATAAGCGCCGCCAGAAAGCCCGGCACGAACGCCACGGTCAGCATCAGGCCCACATCCACCACCATCATCGCAAACAGGGTCGCGGTCAGCGGTGTACCGAACAGCGCCGAAAAAAATGCCGCCATGCCGCACACGGTAGCCGTGCGGCAGTCATGATTGTTGAAGTGCAGCACCCGGCCAATATTCCAGCCGATGCTGCCGCCCATCTGCAGCGCTGCGCCCTCGCGGCCGGCCGAGCCGCCGCACAGATGGGTGAGCACAGTGCCCAGAAAGATGGCCGGGACCAGCCACGGCGTCACCGAGCTGCCATCCTGCACGGCCCGCAGCACATCGTTAGTGCCCTTGCCGACACAGCCCGTCGCCTTATACAGAGCCGTGATGGCGATGCCCGCCGCAGGCAGAAGCCATAGCAGCCAGACATGCTCCGTGCGCTGCTCGGTCACCCATTCCACTGCCAGATGGAACAGCGTTCCGATGCCGCCGCACAGCACGCCGGTGCACACAGCCAGAAGCGTCCAGCGGAACAGCGCCAGAAGCGAGACCCGGATCGCTTCCTTATAATGCAGGAACCATTCCTTTATTTTCCACATGTTTCTTCCCCGCACCTCTCTTATTTTCGATCTGATTTTGTCTATATGCGCCAAAACATAACATGTTTTTCTATCAATGTCAACCAAAGAACGGCAAAGGATATTATACAACTTTTACATACCCGGTAAAACAAATGCCAAAAGCCCCGCTTCTTTGTGCGCAGAAGCGGGGCTTTTGAGTCGGATCAGAAAAAAGGAAAAAGGAGAACAACGGGCATTTGTCGGGGCGAGGCCCCTCCATCTGCTTTCGCAGACCATTTGGCCGCTCGAAAGCTCCACTGAAGCTTTCGTTGCTGACGCAAACGCAAATATCACACTGCTGCACAGGGCCGGTGTCGTGCCGGTGCGCCTGCACCGCAGCGGGACAGCTGTTAGAATTTTGGAGTTTTACTCCACATCCTGCAGGGCGGCAAAGTCCTCTTCGCCGGTGCGGATCTTGACCACGCGGGTCACGTTGTACACAAAGATCTTGCCGTCGCCGATGTGGCCGGTGTACAGAGCCTTCTTGGCAGCCTCCACCACAGCGTCCACGCTGATCTTGGAGACGATCACCTCCACCTTGATCTTGGGCAGCAGGGTGGTATCCACAGGCACGCCGCGGTACTTTTCGGAAGTGCCCTTCTGGATGCCGCAGCCCATCACTTGCGTGACGGTCATGCCGGTAACGCCCAGATCGTTGAGGGCAGTCTTGAGCTGATCGAACTTGGAAAGCTTTGCAATGATGGACACCTTGTGCATACCGGTGTCGTACACGCCATCGTGGATCACGGGCAAAGGCTCGCGCACCACAGGAACGGCAGCGCTGATCTGCTTGTCGGTGGCCTTGGTCACATCGTCCTCGCCGAGGTCGGTGTTCTCGTTGGGCACCATGGCAGCAGAGTTTGCATCGGAGATGGAGAAACCAGCGTAAGCGGATGCCAGACCATGCTCGTGGATATCCAGACCGTCGATCTCCACCTCTGCGGGAACGCGCAGGCCGATGAACTTATCGATGAGCTTGAAGACGACGAACATCACAACGACAACGTAGATGTCAACGGTCACGAGGCCCAGCAGCTGGGTGCCCAGCTGTGCCAGACCGCCGCCGTAGAAGAGACCTGCGTGCTCGGTGTTGGCACCGGTGGAGAACAGGCCCACCGCAATGGTGCCCCACACGCCGTTTGCAAAGTGGACGGAAACTGCACCAACAGGGTCATCCACCTTGGCGATGTTATCGAAGAACTCAACGCTCAGAACAACGAGCAAGCCGGCCACAAAACCGATGAAGAATGCGCCGAAGGGAGAAACGGTATCGCAGCCTGCAGTGATCGCCACCAGACCGGCCAGAGAACCGTTCAGGGTCATGGAGACATCGGGCTTGCCGTAGCGCAGCCAGGTGAAGATCATAGTCACACAGGTGGCAACGGCTGCGGCAAGGTTGGTGTTGAAGCAGACCAGACCGGTCATGGTCATGGCCTCGTCGGTGGCAAGGCTCAGAGAGGAGCCGCCGTTGAAGCCGAACCAGCAGAACCACAGGATGAACACGCCCAGAGCACCGGCGGTCAGGTTGTGGCCGGGAATGGCGTGAGGCTTGCCGTTCTTGTCGTACTTGCCGATGCGGGGACCCAGCATCCATGCGCCCAGCAGAGCGATGACGCCGCCCACGTTGTGGACTGCTGCGGAGCCTGCAAAGTCATGGAAGCCCATGCTCTGCAGCCAGCCGCCGCCCCACATCCAGTGGCCGCAGATGGGGTAGACCACCAGCGAGATCGCAGCAGAATAAACGCAGTAAGCCTTGAAGTTGGTGCGCTCGGCCATGGAGCCGGAAACGATGGTGGCAGCCGTTGCGCAGAACACGGTCTGGAACACGATGTAGACCCACAGCGGGATATCCAGACCCAGATGGCTGTAATCGCCCTGAATGAACGGGTCGAAGCCGCCGATCAGTGCGCCGGTGCCGCCGAACATCAGGCCAAAGCCGATGATCCAGTAGCACGGGGTGCCGATGCAGAAGTCCATCATATTCTTCATCAGAATATTACCGGTGTTCTTGGCACGGGTGAAACCGGCTTCGCACAAGGCGAAGCCCGCCTGCATAAAGTAGACGAGGAACGCTCCCACGAGCGTCCAACAGGTGTTGACGGAGCTGAACATAACTTTCCATACCTCCCACGAATGTGATGCCGCAAGGCCACCAGAACCTTTTGGCGTGTGCGGTGTTCCCCGTGCCGATCGCACGCAGGAACGCTTCATTTGCACTCAGGAGACCCTCTATCTTCCCCCGAGCGGCAATATCCCCGAAAACACAAAAGGCGCTGGCGGAATCAATTCCGTCAGCGCCTTTGCTTTCGATGGCAAGAGTATAGTCCCTTTGTGCAAAAGTGTCAAGGGCTCATGTCAAGGTTTTACGTTTTTCACAACGCAAAGAAAGTTATCACGGCAAAAGTTTGGCAAAACTCTGTTTTCAGCTGCGCACTAGTCATTCTTTTCCGCTTCTGTGTCGTTTTCTGCTTTTTTGCGGCCGGAGCGGTGTCCGCCCTGCATTTCCCAGTGCAGCATCAGGCTCATCATGGCGCGCAGCGCAAAGGTGGCAGCCAGCGGCACCACCGACTCCAGATTCTGCAAAAGGAAGGTCTTTGCGATCTCCGCCGACATCAGAAATTCCAGCGCCGTGGTCAGGCCGCTGCTCATCTCGTGGTGGAAATCATGGTGGTCATGGAAGAAGGTCGCCCGCACATAGTGGTAGGTGGCCTTGATAAGACTGGTGACGATGATAAACAGACCGATCACTTCGGCAAGGCCCGCGATCATAGGCACTGCGGTCTCCAGAAAGCCTTCCAGTCCATGGGTAATGCCTGCGTTCAGATGATAAAGCCAGCCCATAGCAGCATCCTCTTACAGCAGCGTCTTGACGTATGCTGCCAGCTCCTCGTCCTTGCAGGAGGCGAAGAACAGCTCGCTGAACTTTGCACCGGCCACAGCGCCCTTCAGCAGGTCCTGATCGATGCTCTTCAGGCACTCGATCAGCGGCTTGAAGGTAGCGGCACGCACGCCGTCCAGAATTTTCTTGTTGCGCTGCTCAGGCTCCACGCGCTCCTTGGGGTAGCCCTGACCGTGGCCGAAGCCGAACAGTTTCTCGAAGCAGTACTCAAGGTTCAGCTCACCGCCCCAGCCGAAGCCCTTGGCAAACGGCATGGCAACGGCGTTGCCGTCGTTCACGTGGGCAAAGGTGTAGGCATCCACAGGGTCCTCCACATGGCCGCAGATCACGCCGGGGAAGCTGTTCAGGGCCAGCATGGCACCCTCGCCGGTGCCGCAGCCGGTGATGACGTAATCGGCTGCGCCGCTGTTCAGCAGGATGGCAGCCAGAATGCCGCACTGCACATAGGTCAGCTGGGCAGCATCGTCGGCAGCGTACATGCCGTAGTTGACCACCTCGTGGCCCATGGGTTCCACTACCTTTTTCAGGGCAGTTTCAATGATGCCGTTCTTGGCGGCCTGACTGTTCTCGTTGATGAGTGCAATCTTCATAGTAGTTTCTTCTCCTTTTATGATCTTCTCCTGCAGGTGCAGGTGTTATACAAAGTCCTCGCGCATGGGGGTAAAGAAGTCCAGCATCACGCCGCCTTCCAGACACACACAGCCGTGCATCACGCCGTCCTGCTTGAGCAGGGTGTCGCCGGGGCCCACCTCGCGGGTCTCGTCGCCGATGGTAAAGCGGTAGCGGCCGGAGACGATGTAGGTGACCTGCGTGTGCGGGTGGCAGTGCATGGCACCCACACCGCCGGTCTCAAAGGTATTTTCCACGCACATGGCATCCTTGCTGTAGGCCAGAATGCGGCGCTTTACGCCCTTGCCGCACACCTCCGGCTCGATCTCGGCATGGGGCACCCATACTGCGTCTTTATGCTGTTTTTCCATTATAACACAACATCCTTTCCCATACAAACACAAAAAGCGGCAGCCAGCAGGCAAAGCCTGCCCGGCTGCCGCCGTGCTCAGTCCTTTGGGATATCCTCAGCCATTACTGAGGCTGCTTGCCGATGTAAGCCAGAATGCCGCCATCGACGTACAGGATCAGGCCATTGACAAAGTCAGAAGCCTCGGATGCCAGGAAGACAGCAGGTCCGCCCAGATCCTCTGCCTCGCCCCAGCGGCCTGCGGGGGTCTTGGCAACGATGAACTGGTCGAAGGGATGACGGCTGCCGTCGGGCTGGATCTCGCGCAGAGGTGCGGTCTGCGGGGTAGCGATGTAGCCGGGTCCAATGCCGTTGCACTGGATGTTGTATGCGCCGTACTCAGAAGCGATGTTCTTGGTGAGCATCTTCAGGCCGCCCTTGGCTGCAGCGTAGGCGGAGACGGTCTCACGGCCCAGCTCGCTCATCATGGAGCAGATATTGATGATTTTGCCGCCGCCCTGTGCGATCATGTCGGGGATGATGGCCTTTGCCACGATGAAGGGAGCGTTCAGGTCAACATCGATGACCTGACGGAACTGAGCAGCGCTCATTTCGGTCATGGGGATGCGCTTGATGATACCGGCGTTGTTGACCAGAATGTTGATGTGGCCAACTTCCTCGGTGATCTTTGCCACCATGGCGTTGACGGCATCCTCATCGGTCACGTCGCAGACATAGCCGTGAGCCTTGATGCCTGCTTCTGTGTAAGCAGCGATGCCCTTATCCACCAGCTCCTGCTTGATGTCGTTGAACACGATGGTTGCACCGTTGGCTGCCATTGCCTTTGCAATAGCCATGCCGATGCCATAAGATGCGCCGGTGATCAGCGCGACCTTGCCGGTCAGATCAAAAGATTTGGGAGTGCACTGTGCCATAATAGAGTCCTCCAATCAAATTGTTCCTTTGCGGGGAAGCCCCGTTTTTGCTCTGCAGGACGCTCAGAAAGCCGAACTCTCGATTTTAGCATCCTTCTTGTATACAGGGTAACATTCTTTTTGGGCTCTGTCAAGGCATTTTCTTCTGCATTTTTGCTGTATTTTTAATTTTCCGGGAAATTTTTTCGTGAAAAGTCGTGCAAAGCTGCAAAAACCCGGGTTTTTCTTGTATACACGGTTTCAGTCATTAGCGGTGCGCACAATTTCGGCGGAAAAATTTGGGCTTGTTGACAAGAGCCATCTTAAGCCATCCAGAATATCATCCCAGCTTCTTTTTCTGCTGCCGTGCCACAATGGGCATCAGCAGGGAGGCAGGCAGCAGCTTCTGCGCCGTGGTGCATGCCCGCATAAAGGCCGAGGGCACGATGATGGTCCTGCGGTGCATCATGCCGTGCATGGCTTCCTGTACGCAGAACTCCGGCGTGATGCCCTTGAGGGCAAACACCACCCCCGCCCGGTCGTTGAACTCGGTATCCACCGGCCCCGGGCAGAGCGCACACACGTAGACCGGGCTGTGCAGCTCCTGCAGCTCCCGGGCAACGCCCCGGGTCAGGCTGACCACATAGGCCTTGCTGGCATAGTAGCCCGCCATATAGGGCCCGCCGGGCAGCAGCCCCGCCGAGGACGCCACGTTCAGGATGGTGCCGCCGCCTGCCGCGTGCATCCTGCGCACCGCAAAGCGGAACAGCCGCGCCATGGCTTCCACATTCACCCGGATCATTTCCTCTTCCCGGGCGTCGTCGGTCTCCAGATAGCTGCCGCACACGCCAAAGCCCGCGTTGTTGATAAAGATATCAATGGTCTCCCCCTCCAGCTCCTTGAAAAGGCGCTGGCAGTCCTCTTCCTTTGCAAGATCGGCAGGCAGGATGCGGCAGGGCGTGCCCAGTTTTGCGGCCAGCGCTTCCAGCCGGTCGGTGCGGCGGGCGGTCAGGATGAGCCGGCAGCCCAGCTTTGCATAGCGGCGTGCAAACTCCTGCCCGATGCCGGAGCTTGCGCCGGTGATCCAGATGGTCTTTTGCATGGTGATTTTCCTTTTTCCTCTCGCCCCCAGAGCGGGGGCTTTCTGTACTTATTGCCCCTATTTTAACACAGTTTGGCCGCATTTTCTATGCAATTTTCGTAAACTATAAAAAGAGTGTCCGGAACACCTGCGGCATCCCGGACACTCTCATAGATTTTATTTCAACAGGTTGTCGTTCTCGAAGTAATCGATCCGCATGGACTTGCGCACCTCAGCCAGCGTGGCGGCGGCAGTCTTTTCCGCGTAGGCGCTGCCCTCCTTCAGGATCTCCACCACCTCGGGCAGGCGCTGCTCCCACTCCTTGCGGCGGGTGCGGATGGGCTCCAGCTCGGCCTGCATGACGCTGTTCAGGAACTTTTTCACCTTCACATCGCCCAGACCGCCGCGCTGGTAGTGCGCCTTCACCTCGTCGAGGTTCTGGTATTCCGGCCAGAACTCGGCAAAGTGCTCCGGGCGGCAGAAGGCGTCCAGATAGATGAACACCGGGTTGCCCTCCACCTTGCCGGGGTCCTGCACCCGCAGGTGATTGGGGTCGGTGTACATGGACATGACCTTCTTTTTGATGTCCTCCGGTTCCTCGGACAGGTAGATGCAGTTGCCGAGGCTCTTGCTCATCTTGGCCTTGCCGTCGGTGCCGGGCAGGCGCAGGCAGGCGGCGTTCTGGGGCAGCACGATCTCCGGCTCGGTCAGGGTATCGCCGTAAACAGCGTTGAATTTGCGCACGATCTCGCAGCACTGCTCGATCATGGGCTTCTGGTCCTCACCGGCAGGCACGGTGGTGGCGTGGAAAGCGGTGATGTCCGCCGCCTGACTGATGGGGTAGCAGAAGAAGCCCACCGGGATGCTGGTCTCAAAGTTGCGCATATGGATCTCGCTCTTGACGGTGGGGTTGCGCTGCAGGCGGCTCACGGTGACGAGGTTCATATAGTAGAAGCTCAGCTCAGTCAATTCCGGCACCATGGACTGGATGAAAATATGGGTCTTGGCGGGGTCGATGCCGCAGGCCAGATAGTCCAGCGCCACCTGCAGGATGTTCTGGCGCACCTTTTCCGGGTTGTCGGCGTTATCGGTCAGGGCCTGTGCATCGGCGATCATAACGTAGATCTCATCGTACTCGCCGGAGTTCTGCAGGCGCACCCGCTCCTTCAGGGAACCGACATAGTGGCCCACATGCAGGCGGCCGGTGGGGCGGTCGCCGGTCAGAATGATTTTTTTCATGATGTTCTCCTTTTTTAAAGGGCAAACTCCCCCAGTCACGGCTTACGCCGTGCCAGCCCCCTCGGAGATGGGGCCTTTGGCGGTGCGGCAAAGTTTCCGGTTTTGCCACCCCCCTCAATGAGAAAGACTTCCCCCGGCCGGGGGAAGATGTCACGCAAGTGACAAAAAGGGGAGCAGTGGCATTGCCACAGGCAATGACGGAAGGAGTTTCCTCTTGTTTCGCTTATTATTTTAAGTATATCCCGCCTCGCATTTTCTGTCAACAAAAGCGGCCGGAGAAAAAGAAAAAAGCGATGGAAAACTTCCATCGCTTTGCTGGCGCCTCTTGCCTGACTCGAACAGGCGACACCCTGATTAACAGTCAGGTGCTCTAACCGACTGAGCTAAAGAGGCATCTATATAAAACGGCACATGACCGTTTTACTACTATAAAATGGTGACCCGTACCGGAATCGAACCGATGTTAAAGGCGTGAGAGGCCTCTGTCTTAACCGCTTGACCAACGGGCCATACGTCCATTTTGCATCGGGTGTTCGCTCCCGACTTGGCTATTTTAGCATAGCACGCCTGCTTTGTCAACACAAAAATTCAATTTTTTCAAAAAATCTTCCGCACCCGGGCTGCGCCGGTGTGGAACAGGCCCAGCGCCAGCCCCAGATATACGCTGATCACCGTATCGTTCTGGTCAAATTCCATCTGCTGGCGCTGCGGCAGGCCGGCCAGTGTACCCTTGTATACGCACCGCAGCTCTTCCAGCCGGGTGTAGTCGTTCGGGTGCATCAGGGTGCTGTGCTTGGGCAGCTCCATGGCACCGCTCTTTTCCAGCACCTCGCTGACGAACTGGGAGCAGAAATAGTGCCGGCGGCGCTTCCAGCGGATATGCATCCCGCAGAGCGCAAGACCGATAACGTTGAACTGGTAAAGGCTGCCGTGGGCCATCATGTGCTCGGCACGGCGGCGGGCACGGGTGTAGGCTTCATCGCTCACATCCAGCGCATACAGTGCGCAGGGCACGTTCTCCCGCAGACGGAACACACCCCGGTTCAGGTATTCCCTGCTGGGCCCTGCCGGGAACATGGTATAGCCATTTTTGCGGGTAGAGCTGTACAGGCAGCTCAGGTCTTCGTCAAAAGCCAGCGAAGCGTGGGTATAATTTGCACCGGTAACAGCGTAAACAAGGTTTGAAAGCAGGGTACCCGACCGGGTGAGCAGGATGTAGATGGTCTTCATGATCTTTTACCTTTTTATATGTAGCACACAGAAAAAGCGGGGCTGTCCTTTTGTCAGATACAGTATACCACAGGCAAAGCTTCTTTGTCATAAAAATCGTCAAAATCTCGTAAATTTTGCACAAATCGGGCTGTGGATCCTGTTCCGCTCTTCCCTGCCGCGCCGTTTTGCGGGAAGGGCCGTTTTTGTGCTCGGTTTTTCATGCATCCCAGCTCGTCAAAATTTTATCAAAAAATTGTTTTCCCGCCGTTCCACCTTATTTTTTCAGGTTTCGCCCCCTGCTTTTGTTTCCTGAAATTGTTTCAGGCAGTTAAATTTCTTAATGAAATTTGTTTCTTTTCTGCAAATAGCACGATTCGTTTATTGATTTCGGGATACTTTTATGTATAATGGTATACAGGAGAATTTGCATTTACAAACTGCAAGCCTTCTGCGCAGCGCCCGGCCCGCCGGGAAACGCTGTGCCCTATACAGGACGTATGGATCAAACGAAAGTAGAGGTATAGCGAATATGGCAAAGTTGGATCTTACCAAGTATGGCATTACCGGCACGACTGAGATCGTGTACAACCCCTCCTACGAGCAGCTGTTCGAGGAAGAGACCAAGCCCGGTCTGGAAGGCTACGAAAAGGGCCAGGTCAGCGAGCTGGGTGCTGTGAACGTTATGACCGGCATCTACACCGGCCGTTCTCCCAAGGACAAGTTCATCGTTATGGACGAGAACTCCAAGGACACCGTGTGGTGGACTTCCGACGAGTACAAGAACGACAACCACCCCGCTTCTCAGGAAGCATGGGCTGCTGTGAAGGCCATCGCTCAGAAGGAGCTGTCCAACAAGCGCCTGTACGTGGTGGATGCATTCTGCGGTGCCAACAAGGATACCCGCATGGCCATCCGCTTTGTCATGGAAGTTGCATGGCAGGCACACTTCGTCACCAACATGTTCATCAAGCCCACCGCTGAGGAGCTGGAGAACTTTGAGCCCGATTTCGTTGTCTACAACGCATCCAAGGCCAAGGTTGAGAACTACAAGGAGCTGGGCCTGAACTCTGAGACTGCTGTTGTGTTCAACATCACCAGCAAGGAGCAGGTCATCGTGAACACCTGGTACGGCGGCGAGATGAAGAAGGGCATGTTCTCCATGATGAACTACTTCCTGCCGCTGAAGGGCATGGCTTCCATGCACTGCTCTGCCAACACCGACCTGAACGGCGAGAACACCGCTATCTTCTTCGGTCTGTCCGGCACCGGCAAGACCACCCTGTCCACCGATCCCAAGCGTCTGCTGATTGGCGATGACGAGCACGGCTGGGACGACAACGGCGTGTTCAACTTCGAGGGCGGCTGCTACGCAAAGGTCATCAACCTGGATAAGGACTCCGAGCCCGATATCTACAACGCCATCAAGCGCAACGCTCTGCTGGAGAATGTCACTCTGGATGCTGAGGGCCACATCGATTTCGCCGACAAGAGCGTTACCGAGAACACCCGTGTGTCCTACCCCATCAACCACATCAAGAACATCGTCCGCCCCATTTCTTCTGCACCCGCTGCAAAGAATGTCATCTTCCTGTCTGCTGACGCATTCGGCGTTCTGCCCCCGGTCTCCATCCTGAGCCCCGAGCAGACCCAGTACTACTTCCTGTCCGGCTTCACTGCAAAGCTGGCAGGCACCGAGCGCGGCATCACCGAGCCCACCCCCACCTTCTCCGCATGCTTCGGCCAGGCTTTCCTGGAGCTGCACCCCACCAAGTATGCTGAGGAGCTGGTCAAGAAGATGCAGAAGAGCGGCGCCAAGGCTTATCTGGTCAACACCGGCTGGAACGGCACCGGCAAGCGCATCTCCATCAAGGATACCCGCGGCATCATCGACGCCATCCTGAACGGCGACATCAACAATGTGCCCACCAAGAAGATCCCCTACTTCGACTTCGAAGTTCCCACCGTGCTGAACGGCGTGGACACCGGCATTCTGGATCCTCGCGACACCTATGCTGATGCTTCCCAGTGGGAAGAGAAGGCCAAGGATCTGGCAAGCCGCTTCATCAAGAACTTCAAGAAGTACGAGGGCAACGAGCACGGCAAGGCTCTGGTCTCTGCCGGCCCCCAGCTGTAAGCTGATCTCCGCCTGATACTGAAGCGATAAAAAAGGACGTGTTCCCGCAAGGGAGCACGTCCTTTTTGTTCTGCAGACTGGCAGGTAAACGTTCCGTCGGTTGTATTTTCCACATTTCTGTGTTATCCTGTGGAAAAGGATGTGAGCAGAATGGATGCAAAAGAATTTGGTGCATTCCTTGCACAAGTGCGCCGGGAGCGGAACATGACGCAGGCCGAACTGGCTCAGCAGCTTCACGTTACGGATAAAGCCGTCAGCCGCTGGGAACGCGGCATCGGGCTGCCAGACATCAACACGCTGGAGCCGCTGGCCGATGTGCTGGGCCTGACCCTCGCTGACCTGATGCACTGTCATGACTCCCGTCAAAAAGATGCCACTCCTCCCGTTCCTCTGGAAGATTTTTTCACCATGCTGCGCCGCCAGCACACTGTAGACTGGCGTTCTGTGCGTACTGCTCTTCTTGCATTAAGCATTGCACTTGCCCTGTGGGGAATTTTTGCCTGTCCAGGCAGATTAGCTGTGCACTGGCGGACTCTCAGCGATGGTTCGCTTCAGGCCGACGGCTGGATGTCCTCCCTGGTCATTTTTCCATTGTTTGCCGGATTTGAATTTCTATCTCTTGAGCTCTGGAACAATTTTGAGCAAACCGGTTACTACCGGCGCTGGGGTGAGGTGAATCTTTTTATCATTCACGCCATGTCTTTCGGCACGCCGCTTACCCGTCTGATGCGGCTCGTGCTGGATCTTCTGTTCTTTTTCTGTTTTGGATTTCTGCTTCCATGCTGCGAAGCATGGCTGATTCTTTTGAATTAAATGCCGTTTTCCTCTCCGTCCCCACCCGTGAAAAAGCAAAAGAGCAAAGCCCGCCGGCTTTGCTCTTTTGCATAAGGATCAATCATTTTCCGCTGCTATGCCCAGAGCGCAGCGGAGGGCATTTTAAATCGTTTTTACTTGGCAGCGTCGAACTCTGCCTCGATCTCTGCCGAGGGTGCCGGGGTGACAAGGCTCACCACAACACAGACCACCAGAGACATCAGGAAGGCAGGCAGCAGCTCGTAGATGCCAAACACGCCGCCCAGCGGGCTGATGATGTACTTCCATACAAAGACCATCAGGCCGCCGGAGAGCATACCGGCCAGTGCGCCCTGCCAGTTGCAGCGCTTCCAGAACAGGGAGCACAGCACCACTGCGCCAAAGGAGCCGCCAAAACCGGCCCATGCAAAGCTGACGATGCCGAACACGCTGGAGTTGGGGTCGCGGGCCAGCACCACGCCCACCACGCTGATACAGATAATGGTCAGGCGGGCAGCGAACAGGCTCTGCTTCTCGGTCAGCTTCATGTGGCCGAACTCCTGCAGGATGTTCTGGGATACGCTGGAGGCCGCTGCCAGCATCTGGCTGTCGGCGGTGGACATGGTAGCGGCAAGGATGCCGGCAAGGATCAGGCCTGCCAGAATGGCTGCCAGCACGCCGTGCTGAGCGATCAGGCTGGCCACCCGCACGATCAGGGTCTCGCTGGAAGAACCGCTCAGGAACTCCAGCGCGCCCGCCTTGGTCATGCCCAGACCCACCATGCCGATGACGATGGAAGCGGTCATGGCAATGACCACCCACACGCTTGCAATGCGGCGGCTGAGCACCAGCTTCTTTTCGTCCTCAATGGCCATGAAGCGCAGCAGGATGTGAGGCATGCCGAAGTAGCCCAGACCCCATGCCAGCGTGGACGCGATGTCCAGCAGACTGTAGGAGGTGGCGGTGTTGTCTGCCGCATTGTGGCTTGCAGCCATGGTCAGGTAGCCGGGCAGGCTGCGGGCGTTGTCCAAAACCACGTCCCAGCCGCCTGCCACATTGACGCCATACACCAGCACCGCGATCAGCGCCATGCTCATGACAACGGACTGGATCAGGTCGGTGGTAGACACCGCGCGGAAGCCGCCCATGATGGTGTAGCCCACAATGACCACAGCGGACAGGATCATGGCCGCCATGTAATCCACGCCAAACAGGCTGTTGAACAGCTTGCCGCAGGCGGCAAAGCCGGAAGCGGTGTACGGGATGAAGAACACGATGATAATGACCGCGCCCAGCGCGTTGAGCAGGTTGCGCTGGTCATGGAACCGCAGGGAAAGGAACTGCGGCACCGTGATGGCATCCAGATTGGCCGAGTAGCGGCGCAGGCGGCGGGCCACGATGAGCCAGTTGAGCCATGTGCCCACAGCAAGGCCGATGGCCGTCCAGCCCGGCGACGCGATGCCGGTGAGATATGCAAGGCCCGGCATACCCATCAGCAGCCAGCTGGACATATCGCTGGCTTCGGCGCTCATAGCCGTGACCAGCGGGCCCATCGTGCGGCCGCCGAGGTAGAAATCGCTGCTGTCCTCGTTGGATTTGCTGTAGACAAAGCCAACCAGCAGCATTCCCACCAGATAGATCACAATGGTGGCAATGATGCAGATATTGATCATTTGATTACCCCTCTCTTTCTTCCCCTCAACGGGAACACATCTTAAATATTACCACAAAAACCTGCATTCCTGCAAGCTTTTCGGGCAATTCAAGGGCACAAACTGCTGTTTTTCCGGGTTTTGAACAGAAAAAGCAGCATTTCTGGTGCAAAATCCATCAGAAACACTGCCGTCGTAAATTGATATCCGCAGCCCGGCGTAAAGCCGTATCCGTATTGAACCAAAAAAGCACCCCCTGCCATGGCCTTGTAAGGGTCAGCAGCGGGTGCTCTTTCTGGTTTATGTCCGTACAAAGAAATCCGGGAACCGTTCCAATATCTTCTGGAAATTCTCGCGGTACATGCCAAGGTGATGCTCAAACAGGGCTTCTACGTCCACGTCCAGCGGCAGGCCGTCCCGCAGGTAGCCAAAGATCTGCTCGTGCTCTTTCTGCACCGAGGCAATATTTCCCCGGCAAAGGGCCGAGTCCAGATACCGCACACGGTCCATATGGGAAGTAACGTTGTGCATAGCCTCCCAGATGCGGTCGTAGCCGGAATCGTGGTACAAAAGCCTGTGGAAGTCGTTATCCAGCGAGATGAAGAAGTCATCTGCTGCATCCTGATCCAGATAAAGGTCTTCGTTCTGCCGGTTCAGCAGTTCCTGAAATTCGTTCAGCTGTTCCCTTGTCAGCTTTCCGGCCAGCCCGCGCAGCAGCGCCGGTTCCAGAATGCGGCGCATGGCAAAGCCTTCGTTCAGGTATGGAACGCTGATCTTGGACACAATGCTGCCGCGCTGCGGCAAAACATCCACAAGCCACTCGCTTTTCAGCATCATCAGCGCTTCGTGTACCGGTGTGCGGCTCATGGCCAGCTGTTCGCACAGTTCGGCCTCGCTCAGCTGACAGCCCGGCTGCAGCTGCAAGGTCATAATATTTTTGCGCAGCATACGGTAGGCGTAAGCCCGATTATTTTCGTCCATTCTGCGCACGTCCAGCAGCAGCGGCAATGCGCTGGCCTTTTCTTCTCTCATAGCAGTTCCCTTTTTTGCTTGCCGTAATTTTACCGCAGGGCGCACCGCCCCGCAGACATCTGAAATCATTCTTATTATAAAGCATCCCGCGGCACATGTCAAAAAGAAAAAGCACCAAGCATTGCTGCTTCGTGCTTTTTTGTGGTGCGCCTCGCGCACTCCTATCCGGACGGTGCGCCGCTGGTGGCCATCACCGGCCAAGTGGGCACCGACCGGCTGCACATCCCGGTGGTGAATACCATGATGGCAAAGGGCATCATCCCCATGGATGACAAGTACAGCCTGTGGACCATCGGCATCCCCCAGAAGGACTATGTGAACCAGCTGTTCGACCGGGCCGATCCATATTCTGTACTTTTTTATTTGCTCTTTGTCATTTTTATTTTTGAATAAGTATTACTTCTGCCGCTATTCTGCAATAAACTTTCCAAAATCAAGTCCAGAACACGATACTGTCACGCCCAGTTCATCCGGCCGTAGCGGGTGGTCAGCTGGCAGATCTCCTTTTGAAGCTTTTTGCTCAGCTGGGTCTTTTTCAGCCGCCAGCGCCAGTTCTGGCCCACGGTGGAGGGTTTGTTGATGCGGGCAGAGTTGTCCAGCCCCAGCCAGTCCTGCATGGGAACGATGCAGGTCGCCGCTGCGCTGCGCAGGATCAGTGCGATCATGCTCTTATAGAGCTGCTCCTCCGGGGTGGCGTAGTCGTACAGATAGTCCCGCACCATGGCGCGCTCGGCATCGGTGACAGTCTGATACCACGATACCAGCGTCTCGTTGTCGTGGGTGCCGGTATAGGCCACGCTGTTCACCGGGTAGTTGTGGGGCAGATAGTCGCTGGCACTGCCGGTGTCGCGGGAGTCAAAGGCAAATTCCAGCACCTTCATGCCGGGGAAGCCGCTGTCCCGCACCAGCTGACGGACCGTCTCGCTCATATAACCAAGATCCTCCGCAATGATCTCCCGCTTGCCCAGTGCCTGCTCCACGGCACGGAACAGCTCGATCAACCACATCGAAAACCCGAATCTTCTGGCAACCAAGATCATCGTGCCGCATAAGCTCATCCAACGGGAGAGCTGCTGCCCGCCGCCGGAGGCCTGATGTGCAAAAAACGAGGCCGTTTCCTCTCTTTTCCAGAGAGGCAGAACGGCCTCGTTTTGCTTATTTTTTCCGGTACTCCCGGGGTGTCATGCCGAAGTGCGCCTTGAACGCCCGGTTAAAATAGGAAAGGTTCTCAAACCCGCACCGGGAAGCGATGGTCAGAACCGTCTCATCCGTGGCCTGCAGCGCTTCGGCGGCGGCGTTGAGCCGATACTCGTTCAGAAAGGCCACAAAGCTCTGCCCGGTCATCTGCCGGAACCACCGCATGAAGTGGCTGGCACTGAAGGAGCAGACCCCGGCGGCATCGGCGACCCGGAGTTCCTCGGTATAATGGGCCGAGAGCCATTGCAGGAGCGTTTTCAGCCGCTGGGTGTCGGCTGTCTCGGCGGCAAGCCGCTGCCGGCCCTGTGCAAGGAGCAGGGCAAGAAACCGCAGCAATGCCCCCTTGACCTGCAGCTCGTAGCCGGGGAGCTTGGCGCGGTTGGCATCCTCCACCTCCCGCAGGCAGGCGGCGGCCTGCAGATAGCACAAATCGTTCGGGGTCAGCCGCGCAGGCAGCGACAAGCGCCCGCTTTGCAGCGGAAGCAGATATTTCTCGGCACAAAGGTCCTCTGCGCCGCCCAGAAGCTCCAGCTCAAAAATGATATTTTCGTATTCCATGCACTGCCCTTCGGCCTGCCGCAGGGCATGGAGGGTGCCGGGCGTAAAAATAAAGATGTCCCCCATGCGGGCCGGGCAGCTCTCAGCGCCCACCTGCACCAGTCCTGTGCCCCGCTTGACAAAGACCAGCTCCATGCTCTCCTGCCAGTGGAGCGCCACCTGCGGAAAGTCCTCCGGAATGGTGCAGGGATACAGATTGAAGGGAAACCGCACGGCACCATGCTGCTTGGTCTCCTGCAAAGATGCCTGATTTTGCATTGTTTCACCTCCCGATGATAGGATTGTACCACAGTCTGCGCTTTTTAGGCAAGATTTTGATTGTTTTATGTGGTATATCTGGAAGTACAGATGTCAAACCTGTTTTCCGCAAGGTGTATTTGAAAACAAAGAAAATGACGAATATTTCGCAAGCACAAACGGGATCCAAGGCTGTTTCACGCAAGATCCGGCTGTGCTTGTAGAAATAGACTAAATTTTCGACTTTTCAGATACACCCTAACAAAGGAGGATGCATTTATGAGCTTTACCGAAACGTTACAGGGTCTCACGGGCAAGCCGCTGGCAGATTGCACGAATCAGGAGCTGTATCTCGCGCTGCTGGAACTCGTCCGGCAGAAGAGCGCCGACCGTGTGCAGCCGGTCACCGGCCGCAAGCTGTACTATATCAGCGCCGAATTTCTCATCGGCAAGCTGCTGTCCAACAACCTCATCAATCTGGGACTGTACGATGAAGCCCGCGATGCACTGGCTGCCGTCGGCAAGAGCCTTTCCGATATCGAAGAGGTGGAGCCGGAACCTTCTCTGGGCAACGGCGGTCTGGGCCGTCTGGCTGCCTGCTTCCTCGACTCTCTGGCAACGCTGAACCTGCCCGGCGACGGCGTGGGCCTGCGGTATCACTTCGGCCTGTTCCACCAGTCCTTTGAGGACGGCGTGCAGAACGAAAAGCCCGACCCGTGGCTCACCGCCCACAGCTGGGCAGAAAAGACCGACATCACCTACCCGGTGGAGCTGGCGGGCAAGGAGTACACTGCCCGACTGTACAAGCTGGCGGTCACCGGCTACGAGGGCCGCACCAACACCCTGAACCTGTTTGACCTTGACACCATCGATGAGAGCATCGTCCATGACGGCATTGCCTTCGATAAAACTGCCATCGACAAGAACCTGACCCTCTTCCTCTACCCGGACGATTCCGATGAGGCAGGCCGCCGCCTGCGGGTGTACCAGCAGTACCTGATGGTCTCTGCCGGTGCCCAGCTCATTCTGGCCGAGTGTGCCGCCCGGGGCTGCGATTACCATGATCTGGCCGACTACGCCGCCATCCAGATCAACGACACCCACCCCAGCATGGTCATCCCGGAGCTGATCCGGCTGCTGGGCGAAAAGGGCATCGAATTTGAGGAAGCCGTAAAGATCGTCACAAAGACCTGCGCCTACACCAACCACACCATTCTGGCCGAAGCGCTGGAAAAGTGGCCCCGCGCCTATCTGGATACCGTGGTGTCCCAGCTGATGCCCATTATCGAAAAGCTGGACGCACTGGCCCACACCCGCACCAAGGACGAGAGCCTGGCCATCATCGACAAGGACGACCGGGTGCACATGGCCCACATGGACATCCACTTCACCCACTCCACCAACGGCGTAGCAGCGCTGCACACCGAGATTTTGAAAAATTCCGAGCTGCACGGCTTTTACGAGCTGTACCCAGAAAAGTTCAACAATAAGACCAACGGCATCACCTTCCGCCGCTGGCTGCTGGAATGCGACCCCCGCCTGACCGCCGCGCTGGAACAGCACATCGGCTCCGGCTTCCGTAAGGATGCCGCCGAGCTGGAAAAGCTGCTGGCTTTTGCTGACGACGAAGCTGTGCTGGAGCAGCTGACCGCTGTGAAAAAGGCCAACAAGGAAGCACTGGCTGACTGGCTGCTGCGCACCCAGAAGGTGAGCGTGAACATCGATGCTGTGTTCGATATCCAGTCCAAGCGCCTGCACGAGTATAAGCGCCAGCAGCTGAACCTGCTGTACCTCATCCATCAGTACTACGAGATCAAGGCCGGGCACCTGCCCGCTGCTCCGCTGGTGAGCATCTTCGGTGCCAAGGCGGCACCTGCCTACACCATTGCAAAGGACATCATCCATGCGCTGCTGACCCTGTCCAAGGTCATTGCCGCAGACCCGGAAGTGTCCAAGTGGCTGCAGGTGGTGTTCGTGGAGAACTACAACGTTACCGCCGCCGAAAAGCTAATCCCCGCCTGCGACCTGTCCGAGCAGATCAGCCTTGCCTCCAAGGAAGCTTCCGGCACCGGCAACATGAAGTTCATGCTGAACGGCGCGCTGACGCTGGGCACCATGGACGGTGCCAATGTGGAGATCAGCCAGCAGGTGGGCGAGGAGAACATCTATATCTTCGGCCAGACCTCCGATCAGGTCATCCACCGCTACGCCGTGGGCGACTACGACCCCGCCCAGTGGGTGGAGGGGGATGCCAACATCCGCCGCGCTATCAACTTCCTCACCGGCCCGGAGATGCTGGCCGCCGGTCACGCCGAAAACCTGACCCGCCTGCACAACGAGCTGATCCATAAAGACTGGTTCCAGACCCTGCCGGACTTCAACGCCTATGTTGTGCGCAAGGGGCAGGCCCTCAGCGATTACGCCTGCGACCCGAAGGGCTGGCGGCGCAAGTGTCTGGTGAACATTGCCAAAGCGGGCATGTTCTCCTCCGACCGCACCATTGCCGAGTACGACCGCGACATCTGGCATCTGGGCAAATAGTTTATTATCGCAATTTTATTGATCTTCTGCCGCAGGACGAGATCTATCTAACCATGGGCACCTCCTATGATTTGCGGCATCAAAGAAGATTTCCAAAATCTACTGTACGCAAAATTTCTATCGGCACAAACTCTATGCTGCCAGAATTTCTGCGCGACCCGCAGACATAGACCATCACCACGCAGGAAATCGCCGAAATGATGTTGCTACAGAATGCGAATCTACGCTGCTGTCCCATCACGGAAGAGCCACCGCCAGAGCGTACCGCCTATCTTTTGCTTTATAAGTACCTGAAACCGTGGATCAACGACCCGTGCACTCTCTTTCTGGATGAGGTGGTTGCCGCCATCCGGAAGCACCCCTATTTGGAGCTGCTCTATGAGCCGGGCGCAGATGAACACAAATAAAAGACGGGGTGCTGCACAAATGCACAGCACCCCGTCTTTTACTTATTCTGCTTTCCTCCATCTGCCGCAGCTGAGCGGTCAGAACCTTCTGAGTTACATGACCGATGGACTTTTTCAGCTCCCCAAACCGCTTTGTGCCCGGCATCAGATCCCGAATGGCAGGACGCACACCCGGAGTTCACCCGCATTGTGTTTCACGGTCTGCGCCATTCCAGTGCCACCTATCAACTGATGATCTCCGGCGGCGATGTGAAGGCCGTTCAGGGCACCACTGGACACGCTACGGCGGATATGCTGGTGAACACCTATGCGCATATCCAGCAGTCCTCTCGTGTAGAACTGGGCAAGAAGTTTGAGGAAGGGTTCTATGCCAAACAGGAAAGCCCCAGCCCGCAGGCTATGCCCGCCGCAGGCGAACCGACCATTTCTATGACCGCTCTGCTGGAACTGCTGAAGAATGCAGACCCCGAAGTAAAGGCGCAGCTCCGTCTGGCTCTGCTGACCTGATGCAAAATTTACCACGCATTTCAAAGTAATTCCAGCCCATACAGAGGATTCCTATGAAAACACCAACCGTGCATTGACCGTACAAGCCCCGATTTTTCGGGGTTACATAGCAAAAAAGAACGCCAAATCTTACGATTTGACGTTCAATATCTGGTGCACCTCGCGCACTCATATCCGAACTTTTCTCCGCTTTCACAGCTTCCCCGAAAGCGACCGTTTCTGTACCTTCCTTATAGTTAAAGGTAATAAGCACCTTATCATCATAGAGATAGATGGCATTGATGAAGGTATCCACCAGTGCCTGCCGCTGCTCCGGCTGGGTCATATCCAGCTTGCGGAAGCGGAGCAGCCAGAACCGGACGAACTCTTCTTTCATCTTCGGCTTGGCAAGCCGTTCCTCGGCAATGCGGGCTTGCAGCTCTTTTCGCTGATCTTCCAGAGCTTCCAACCGCTCCTTGGTGGAACTGGTTAGAATGCCCATCTGGATAGCGTTCAGCATATTGGTGATGCCGACTTCCGTTTCCTTCAACTGCTTTTCGTAGATGGGCAGGTCTGTGCTTTCCTGATTTTGCAATTCCATGACTTTGGCAATGATGGCATTCATGGAAGCGTCATCTTCCACCAGCTTCATGGTCTCGTTGACCACCAGATCTTCCAGCCACTGTTTCCGCACGGCCTTTTTATCGCAGGTCTTTTTCTTCTTGGCGGCGGCACACTTGTAATAGGTATACATTTTCCCGGTGTGGCTGACACCGCTTTCTCCGAACATCAGTGCACCGCACTTGCCGCAGTACAGCTTGGTGGTGAGCAGATAGCTTTCCTCTGCCTTATGACGGGCAGGGGCCTTTTTATTTTTCGCCAGCTTTTCCTGCACCTTGTTGAACAAGTCCTCTGACACGAGAGCCGGAATCGCATTGGGCTGTACCACATCCCGCAAACGCAATTCGCCGATGTACCGTCGATTACTCAGCATCCGCTGAATCGTATTGTAGGACATCTCCCCGCCCATTGAATTTTTGATGTTGTGTGCCTTTAACCAATCCCGCAGGTCAGTCATGGTCGCACCGTCCACATACTTCTGGAACGTCTGCTCCACATACGGAGCCAACAACGGGTCGGGCTGGTAATGCCGGGTCTCATCGATCATGTAGCCGAACGGAATCGTGCCACCATTATAAATGCCCTTGAGAGCGTTTTCGGTCATGCCGCGCACGACCTTTTCAGACAGGTCAGCAGAGTAATATTCGGCGTAGCCTTCCAGCACCGATTCCAGAATAATGCCCTCCGGGCCAGCCGAAATAACTTCCGTTGCCGATACCAGTTTCACGCCGTTCCGCTTCAGCTGAGTCTTGTACCGGGCACTGTCGTAGCGGTTTCGGGCAAAGCGGTCGAGCTTCCAGACAATGATGATGTCAAAGATGCCACGCTCACTGTCTTTGATCATCTGTTGGAACTGCGGGCGGTTATCGGTCTTGGCGGAGATGGCACGGTCAATGTAATGCTTCACCACCGTGAAGCCGTTCTTTTCCGCATAGGCGGTGCATTCCCGGATCTGACCTTCAATGGATTCTTCGCGCTGACTATCAGTAGAATAGCGGGCATAGATCACGGCGGTCATGGCAGGCACCTCCCATTTATACATCATTGAACGGTGGAGCGTTCTTTCAAAACAGTGTTTCGTATAATGTATATACCACAGTTTTTAACTGAATGCAAGACTTTTTCCAAAATAAAAGCCGCCCTCATTCTCAAATCGTCCAATTCTGGCTTGCCGACTGCAGATCCACCATGTGGGTGTACAGTCCCTTCCGGGCGTACAGCTCTGCCGGGCTGCCCTGCTCGGCCACGATGCCTCCCGACAGCACCACCACCTGATCCGCACCGGCTACGGTGCGCATCCGGTGGGCGATGATGAGGACGGTTTTATTTTTTATCAGCCGGGATAGAGCCTCCTGAATGGCAGTTTCGTTTTCCACATCCAAGCTGGCGGTGGCCTCGTCCAGCAGGATGATAGGCGCATCCTTCAGAAAAGCACGGGCGATGGAAATGCGCTGACGCTCGCCGCCGGAAAGAGCGCAGCCATTCTCGCCGATGTTGGTGTTCCACTTGTCCGGCAGCTTCTCGGCAAATTCCTCGCAGTTTGCCAGCTTTGCCGCCGTAAGGACCTCCTCGTCGGTGGCACCTTTGCGCCCCAGACGGATGTTTTCGAGGATTGTGTTGTCAAACAGGGTCACATCCTGAAAGACGATGGAATACAGGCTCATGAGTTTTTCCGGGTCGATTCGGGAGACATCCATGCCGCCCACGGTGATACTGCCCTTCTGGTAATCCCAGAACCGTGCTGCCAGCCGGGAAACAGTGGTCTTGCCGCTGCCGGAGGGGCCCACCAGCGCCGTAACCTCCCCCTGCTTTGCGGTAAAGGAGACATCCCGCAGCACCGCTTCACCGGAGTCATAGGCAAAGCCCACATGGTCGAACACGATATCGCAGCCCTGATTGGTCAGCTGCTCGCTGCCGGTCTGCAGGGGAGCGTCCAGAATCTCATTCATCCGCCCCACATTGGTACGCATGGCGATGACCGCCGCCAGATTCTGCAAAGCCCCCTGCATGGGGTCGTACATCCGGGATGCCGCCATCAGGAACAGAAACAGGGTCAGTACGTCGATGCTGCCCTGCACCAGCAGCACCGAACCGGTGAGCGCCACCGATGCAATGCCCAGCTTGAGCACCATGCCGGCGGAGGACACAAACAGCGCTGTTTCCAGCTCTGCCACAATAGACTGCTTTTCCACTGCCCGAATTTTGCCGGAAAGGCCGGACAGATACTGCTGCTCCGCATTGCTGGCTTTCAGGTCCCGGAGAGTCTCGATGTACTCCTGAATACCGTCCGCACAGGCCATTTTCGCCGCCATGGTCCTGGCCTGCACCTTATCCTGTACCCGATAGCTGCCCACCACGATGGCAGCGGATACCGGAATGACCCACAGAGCCGCCAGTGCCATCCGCCACTCAAAGGCGAACAGGCTCAGGGCAATGAGCACCGTGGAAATGAGGGAGCCGAACAGACCGGGGATGAAGTGGGAGCAGTCCTTTTCCAGTACCTCGCAGTCCGCCATGATGGTGCTTGTCAGGTCGGCAAGGTCTCGCTTGCCGAAAAAGGACAGAGGCAGCTTCCGCAGCCGCTCTGCAAGGGTCAGGCGGCGGGTGCCGCTCTCTTTATAGGTGGTAAAATAGGTGCCGTTGTACTGGAACCATGTGGTCAGTAAAATCAGTGCAAAGCAGGCAACGCATCCCAGCAGATAAAAGGTACTTCTCTCACTCGTAGAGCCTGCCAGCAGGTCTTTTACCAGAAGATACAGCAGCCCGGTGGGCAGCATGAACGCCATGTTCTGGAACGCACAGGCCAGAACGCCCTTTACAAGCCCCTTTGCGCCCTCCGGGGAGCTGGCTGTGGCGTGTTGAATTTTTTCGATCATTCCTTACCCCTCCTTTGCGACCTTCCACTGCACCGAGGCCTGATAGTCCTGCCACATCCGGGCAAACAGGCCGTTCTGCGCGCACAGTTCGTCCTTTGTGCCGGATTCCACAATCTGCCCATCCTGCACCACATAGATGCAGTCGGCGTTGGCTACGGTGGACAGACGGTGTGCGATCATCAGCACGGTTTTGCCCTTGGCAAGCTGAGCAAAGGCTGCCTGCACCTTTGCTTCATTGTCCGGGTCGGCAAAAGCGGTGGCCTCGTCAAGCAGCAGGATGGGCGCATTTTTCAGCATGGCGCGGGCAATGGCAATGCGCTGCTGCTCGCCGCCGGACAGATACACGCCTTTTGTGCCAATGACGGTATGGATGCCCTCCGGGAACTTTTCCACGATATCCATGCACTGTGCAGCTTTCAGCGCCGCCAGCACCTCGGCTTCGGTGGCCTGCGCTCTGCCCAGCCGGACGTTGTCCAGAATGCTGCCCTTGAGCAGGCGGCTGTTCTGGAACACAAAGGAGATGGTGTCCATCAACTCTTCCTTGGGGATGTCCCGCACATCCGCTCCGCCCACCCGGACGCTGCCGCTCTGCACATCAAAGAACCGGCAAATCAGGTTTGCCAGTGTGGATTTGCCGCCGCCGGAGGGGCCAACGAAAGCCACCATCTGACCCGGCTGAATTTTCAGCGAAACGCCCTTGATAACATCCGTTTTGCCATCATAGCTGAAATGCACATCCTTCAGGGACACAGAGGCATCTTTCGGATGCCGCGGATGATCGTTTTCTGGCACAGGTTCCGCATCCAGAACCGAATCCACACGAGCCAACGCATCTGCCACAACGAGTTCATTTTCGCTCATGTACATGATGCGGGTCAGGGTCAGGGAGATTACCGGGGTAATGATGATGTAGAACAGCAGGTTCAGCAGAAATTCCGAAGTCACACCGTTCCGGGTGAACAGAAGCCCACCTACAATCAAGAAAGCAAACACACCGTTGATTGCGGCAGTATAGAGCATCATCGGCATCCGCAGCTCTTTGGTGTAGGCAATGACCCACTTTTCGTACTCATCAATGGTCGCTTTGAATTTTTTGAACGAAAAGACGGATTGCCCGAAGGTCTTGACTACCGGGATGCCGCGGACATACTCCACGGCCTCGTTAGACATTGATTCCAACGCATTACCGTATTGCCGCATTTTGTCTGCCATCCGCCTTCCTGTCATGGCGGACATGATGACGAAGCCCAGTGCCACCGGAACGAGACTCAGCAGACCCAGCCGCCAGTCGAACACAAGCAAAAGAACCAACAGACCTATGGGTGTTGCCATTGCATTATATTTGTCCGGCAGCTGATGGGCGAGAAATGTCTCCGCTGCGCCAGTACTCTCGTGGATGATCTTGCGCAGCTTACCGCTGCCAAACGTCTCCGTAAAGCCCAGCGGCAGTGTGGCAAGGTGTTCGGAAACCTCCAGCCGCAGATTGGTCGCCACCCGGAACGCCGACAGATGGGAGCACATCAGTGCCGCAATGTAAATGAGGTAAGCCAGCACCGCAAACAGCACTGCCATCCAGCCGTAATGGGGGATGTTCACCGCCTGCGCATAGTCCGGCGCGGCGTTCAACACATCCCGCAGGATCTTCCAGATGTACACAAAAGGCACCAGCGCCACCAGCGCACTGACCGCAGACAGCACCCACGAAGCGTAGGTGAAATATCGGTAGTTCCCGGCGTAGCCCATCAGCCGGGAAAGATCGGACTGTTTTTTCACGGAAAGACCTCCTTCAAATCAGATTGCGGCAAAAATGTGCTGTGGTATTTCAACTCCACAGCACATTCTGCGTTTTAACCCGCCAGATTTTCGGTGCAGAACAGCTCAATGCAGTTGTCGATCATCGTCTGGTCACAGTCGGTGGAAATGCCGGAGGCCAGCCAGTAAGCATATTCGCCTGTATCGTACTGGCTCAGAGCTTCTGCATCCGAACCATAGCGGAACTCAATATGGTAAGTTTCCGCACTGGTGTCCGGCGCAAGGAAGAAGTAGGTGAACTCGCCGGAATCGGCATCATCGCTTTCAAACTCATACAGCCCACGCACAGGCTCCATGCCAATATAGTGATAGGCATGGGAGAACAGCACATTGCCGTCCTTATCGGTGCCGGAAATGGTAGAAGTTTCACCATCGAAGGTCAAGATCGCAAGGCTATTGGTAAAGCCGCAGAAATAGGCTCCGCCGCCGTTGGCATACGCTTTGACTGCATCTTCGCCGTAAACATCACCTGTCACCATAGAGGACAGCTTCTCAAAAGCAGCTTCGGCATTGTCCTCGCCCACGAGAGCGGTACAATCATCCAGCCATGTCTGCTTATATTCGTCCGCCAGAATCACCGGCCACAGTTCCTGATAGCTGCCCGTTAGGTCGTTCAGCAACTGTGCAGCGGCAGCTTCGTTTTCATCCACAGCAGAAGAGGCGGTCTCTTCTACGGAAGAAACAGTGCTTTCTGCGGCAGAACTTGCAGAAACGGGAACAGAGCTCGCCGTGCCGCTGCTGCAGCCAACCAGAAGAGAAGCAGACAGAGCTAGCACAGCAGCTGCACTCAGAATTCTTTTCATCAAACGCATTATCAATTTCCTCCACAAAATCAGAATATCGGCGTTAGTTTCAACTAATCGCGATACTGATTTTACTGGAACCGGACTTTCTGCGCAAGAACCAAATCGACAGAATCTATCCAATCGGACGCATCTTCCGATACTCCGTAGGCGTCATGCCGGCTGCTTCCCGAAATGCAGAAGAAAACTTATTCGGATTTTCGTACCCGACCCGATGGGCGATTTCAGCAACCGTGCAATCGGTTTCGAGTAGTAGCTTCTGTGCCAGCTGCAGCCGGTACTCTTTCTGATACGCATAGACCGAGCTTCCGTAAATGCCTTTGAAACAGCTTTTTAATGCCGTAGGCGAAAGGCCGACCTCCTGTGCAAGCTGTTCGATTGTACGGCGAACTGTCAGTTCCTGCGTGAGAAGAGCCGCAGCCTGCTTCACACACTCCACCTGATGCTGATTGAAATACTCTGTCTGCTGCACATCTTCCCTGTTTTTCAGCCGGGTCAGAATATGCAGCAACTCCAGCACTTTCAGCCGAAGATAGCCAGTGTCCGGCACAGAATGCGCTGTGTAAAGCTCTGAAAAAATATGGGCAATGGTCGGTTCTGACCGCAGGATACAGCAGCGGTTTTCCGTGCAGATGTACCGCCGTATGACATCAAGGTCTACGCCGTACCATTCCATTTGTTTCCGCATTTCCGGCGAAATCGCATCCAGATCCAGTAGGATGGTGATGCCGTGGTAGTGCCGCAGCGGAAAGCAGGAGGACGACTTTTTGCGCGCCGCTGCACACACCGCAAAATCCCCTGCTGCCAGATAGCAGCAGCTATTTGCCCCAAAACTGCACTCGTAACGCCCCACGCGGCAGTGGTTGATCTCAATGACATTCCGCATTGGTGCCGTGGCTTCCTCAAAGAATGCAAGGTGCATATCGTTATAATACAGCTCTGCACCCAAAAACAGTGGACAGATAATCATACTCCCAGTTCCTGTCTCATTGGAAAATTTCACGGTGTGAGGCATTTCAGTCGAGGTCGTTTCTTCTATGGAAAGATCAAAAAGTGATTTATGCATAGCCATTCTCTTTTCCTGAAGATTCGCTTTTTCTTACTGATTCGCAGACGTGAACTGTCAAATTCCATTTCTCTGCAAAAATGTTTCCATCAAATCAAGATACCGTTCCGCCTGAACGATAAAGCCCACATGACCGCCCGGAACTGTGCGGATCTCCGCATCCAGTTTCCGGAACAGATCTGCGAACCGTTTCTGATCTTCCTTTTTGAAAATGTCATTTTCCGGGAGGAGGATCAGTATCCTCCCCCGCAGATATTCAAAATCATTTGCTTGGAAAGGCGGGTAATCCTTCAGCATATATACACACCGGAAGCTATGGATGCACTTTCTGCAAAAAACACAGACAATTCAGCAATCGCTGTCAGCCTGCGAGGTGCGCAGAGTGCTTTTTCTCATACACCGCAGCCGCGATGCACCAGCAGATAAAACGCTTTGTTTCTTCTTTCTTCATTTTCTTCGCTTCCTGTGCATCTATTTTATGGTTTTCATGCAAAAATCGCAGTGGTCATTTCCGCGCCCTAGCGTCATGCTTCTCTCCCAGATCAGCTTCGGATGCAGCCCGGTATAGCTGATGTCATCACTGTCACAAAAGCAGCGGCACAGCTCCGGGCAGCCGTATTCTGCGCAGGTGTCGTGATAGGGACACTTCATCATATCCACACGCCAGACGCCGTTACCGGTCTGCAGTTCTTTTGGGGCAAAGCCCGCCGCCGGGCCGAAAACGCTCCGGGTGGATTTGACGAAAACGCCGGGAACAAGGCGGTAAAGCCCCGGTATGTGCAGCAGGGCGGCAAGCTGTTTGTGGCTCGTTCTCGCCAAGTGCTCCACATAGCCGTGAACGGTTTGCAGTGCCTCCTCTTTCGGCATGACCCGCTGCAAGGTCTCGTAGGCCGAAATGCCCGGCAATATCTGCCGCTTGAGGTGATATTGCTTTTCCTTGCTTGCACCCGCATTTTCAGCCAGCAACGCACTCAGGCGTATATCGAAAGCGGTGTTCAGTTCCTTTGCCCGCGCGGGAAAGCGCAGTGCCACAGTCTCCCGGAAATCACGGGAGAGATAGGTTTCCTTCCTCTTCATCGTCCGTTACCCTTTCTTTTTGTACCCGCAGTCGCAGTAGGGTCCGCCGGAGGCAAGGGTGTACTGCCGCGCAAAATTTGTCACACCGCCCGCTTCGCTCATGGTGTAGTCCAGACGGCACAAAGCAGGGGTCAGGTCATATAGCCCCAGCTTTTTCATCAGCACACAGATGCCGCATTTTGTAAAGCGTCCCTCGTAGCCGCTGCCATCCGGGTATTCGTAAAACTCCATGTTCCACGAATAGGGGTTGCGGTCGGCGGCTTTCAGGGCGGCAGTGGCTTTCATGGCGGCTATATCCTTTGCGGTAAACTTGCTTTTTCCGCTCTTGCGGCAGAACCACTGCATGGGCTTTGTCATCATGGATCTTGCGTAGTAATCCGTCAGCCTGTCCACCTCTGGGCGTTGCGGCATGGAGAGAATGAACGCGCCGAGCATTGCGCAGTTGACGATGTTCATCTTGAAGCGGTCCGCTTTTTCAAACTCCGGCAGCCTGCGGATGATCTGCTGGTATTGCGGCTTTGCCTTTTTCGTGATGGCTTTTGCGGTAGCTACATCATAGCCCAGCACAGTGGTCAGCTGCTTTTGAAAGGAACCGGCAAACAGCACCCACATCCCAAAGGGCATCCCGGCATACTTCATTGCAGATACCTCCCGGCTTCCGCTTCCAGTGCCTGCCATACCGGGTAGACTGCGCCATGTTCATCGAAAAATTTCTTAAGATCCCGGTTCAGCGCACTCATTTCGTCGATGGCGTTCATGGCATGGTCGGAGGCGCAGAGCTTGCCCAGCGAAGTGGCGCACATCAGCTTGAAAAAGCGCAGGCAGGTCTTGCGGTATTTCTCCCCTTCAAAGTCTGCATCCTCCTTGGGCAGAATGGTGTGCCCGGCATTTCGGATGGCGCGGTATCCCTCGATGTTGGCATCCAGCACACGGTTCAGGTACGCGGTATCTCCCCTGAGCTTTTTCAGGTCGCCGTCTGTCTTATAGCAGGCGAAGGCCGCAGGCATCACAAACGCGGCATGGCAGAGCAGATAGTCCTCCATGTTCGGCTCGTAAACGACCTTATATTTTGTGCCGTGGAAGATGCGCCCGATCAGCTGTTTATTGGAGATTGCACCCGGCAGCTGTCCGATGGTGATCTTTTTCAGGTCGATGGAGACCACCCGGTCAACCTCCCGATGTCCGGCTGAAAGCGCAAAGGCAAACAGGACGTTCTTCCCCGGCAGCGCCGCTGCCAGCGCCCTCGCCTGCACATTGTTCCCCACAAAAACGATGTTCTTCGTCCGGTTCGCCCGCAGCGTGTCCAGAACGGAATCCAGCTGTGTATAGCGCAGGACCACAAAGATCACATCGTACATTGCATCCGGTGCAAGTTCAGTCACCACCGGAATGCGGCTGACCGAGGTGCGGAGCGAAAATTTGTCCTTGATCCGCAGGCCGTTCTGCTTGATCTCCGCAGCCCAGTTTCCCCGCGCAAGCAGAGTGGCATCCTTTCCGGCGCGCAGCAGATTTCTTGCTAGATTGCACCCCAGAACGCCTGCACCATATACCAGAATTTTCATTTCTTGCCTCCAAATCTGATCTTCACGATCTGCATTTTCATCCCGTTGTCCCCGACCTTGGCGAGAAACCGGAAAAAGCCGCTGACAGAAGGGTCTTTCCGATCACTGTACTGTCATCATTTCCGCCAGTACCGCCGCTATGACTGCCATGCCCACCGTGCCGAACAGCCACTTTTTCTGTTTGTCTTTTGCGGTGATGTAGGGCTTCAGATCCTCTGTTCCGGGAATCGTCCATGCGTTCGTGTGCCCCACCCAATAGCCATCAACCAACAGGTGGTCCATGAGATTCATAACGGACAAGATAACGAGTAACTGCCAGAAACCCTGAACAAAGCCCTTTGCACCGTTTATCCCATAGACACAGACCAGCACATAGGCGATGTAGCCGGGAATGCATACCGCTTTGAAAATCAAAGCATTTCGCTTTATTTTTTCGCGTGTTGTAAGTCCCAGCTTCACGCACCGCTGCTGCACCGCCGGGCTGTAAAGATGCACCATCCCAACAGCCCCTTTGCAGATGCCCACAGCACAGACAAGAACCAGCAAAGCCCCCAGCCCAAGACCTTCCAGAATCACCTGTAAAAGCATTACTTATTCCTCCTGTATCCGTTTTCATCCCGGTATTCGGGATGTTCCTTTACGTATGGATCCTTATCGCCGCAGATGGTATAGTCGCATCGGCAGCCGTCCACGCAGGTGGTCGTCCGCACGAGCTTGGCATGGAGCAGTTCCATGGACGCATAGTCCACATTGCACAGGGCAGGCATAATGTCCGCAAATCCGAACCGCTTGGCAAATTCCGCCGCCGGACACGCCGTAAATTCATAATAGATGGGCTTGCTGTTTTCGTAAGGCGTAACATCCATCTCGTAATCATGCCATGTGTCACAGTGCTTTTGGGCAGTGCTGAATGCCCGATACATCAGCTTTTTCCAGAATGGCTTGTTGATGTCAACGAAGCGCAGCTTCCGGAAGGACGGCAGGATCAGATTTTCTTCTATCTCTTCCATTTCGCGGAATGTGACCACATCCCGGCACACATCGTAAAAGCACATGATGGCGATGCAGTCGTAGGTGCCGCCTACGCCGTTGTGAAAATTCTTTTTACCGCCGAGGTCGGTGCGCCACTTGGAAAGAAGCTCTGCGTATCTCAGCTGCACCTGCTCCCAGACCGCCTCACGCTCCACCTCCGGATAGTGTAGAGTGATTTTCGCCAGAATTTCCTTTTTGCAGGGTTTGGAATATAGCACATGGCAGCTACGGTCAATTTGTAATTCGCTGTCCTTCATCTTCCCACGCCTTTCAGAAAACCGCTCTTTGCATTTTCTTCGGTGTCGTCCGATTCGTCGTAGGCATCATACAGTGCATTGGGGTCGTGGACTCTTTTTCTGAAAGGCGAGCACAGTTCATTTTTGTGCGCAAAGGCAAAATCCATATTGTCCGTCCAGCCGGTGTGACCGGTAATGAACAGCGGCTGCAGCCCGCGTTTTTTCAGCTTTTTCTCCAGCAAAGCCAAAGACTTCACCGCCAGCTTGTTGTCCTCTGCCAGCGCAGAAATAAAGCTGTATCCGCCGTCCGCGCCAAACCACAGCGTGTCGCCGGTAAAAAGGTACTTATCGTCAATGAGGTAGACCATATGTCCCCATGTATGACCGGGAACCAGAAAGCACTCGATCCTGATGCCGTCAATGTCAAGTACCTGCCCATCGTGCAGCAGTACCTTTTCGTTGTTGATCGTGACCTGCGGCAATTTATAGAGATGATAGATGACTTTTCGCCGCACCTCGCCGGTGAGATACCGGTTCTCGATCTCGCCGATGTACAGCTTCGCATTCCGGAACAGCCCCGGACTGTCTGCTTCCACCGCACCCACATGGTCGGTGTCCTGATGGGTGATAAGGATATGGTGTATCGACTTCGGATCAATCCCAAGCCAGC